>Ga0207888_100442_pt1 | contig 14721 bp, 11 predicted proteins | sample LinPmetageLP43_FD_184055 | JGI IMG/M metagenome (GOLD analysis project Ga0207888, IMG submission 184055) | Marine viral communities from the Pacific Ocean - LP-43 (SPAdes) | ecosystem: Environmental > Aquatic > Marine > Oceanic | place: Pacific Ocean | collected 2010-08-27 | reverse complement strand
ATCCTAAATCAGTTCCTGACGATCTATGAAAAAAGGGTCAGACTTTAAACAAGTCAAACCCCTGTTATTTTTAACTTACACAGTTAATAGGATAGTGTCTATTATTTCAAGGCTTTTTTATTTCTGATAATTACATCATCCAGAATGCGATGATAAAACTTATTACCGAGATGATTATTCCTACCATAAAAACGGTGTAGGTTTTTCTAAGCAGCATGTATTTTTTGTTCAGAACAACACCTAAAAGGTATAAATCTTTAGTAAGTGCTTCATAGATATAATCTTTATCGTAGATGATCTCGTTAATAGCCCACTGATATTGATCGTATTTCATTTTGTGAAAATTTCCAAAGAATAAAATATTCACTTGTTTTTTCTTCACTTGCTCTCTTGTAAACTCTCCGGAAGTTACATTGGGACGCGTAGAAAGTATAGACATAATTATTGAAGCTACACTAAATATAACCAGTACAAGAGTGGGTATCAATAAGTGGCGGTTACTAGGTGCATCTAACTTAGGAATCATATTAGATAATGCTAGCGAAATAATAATAGCATTTACTGAAAGTAAGATGTTTGCCTTTGTATCTGCAATATCACTTAATTTGATGTGGTTTCTTAAAGTTGTACGATATAACGTTTGTACCCCGCGATCCGGACTTTCATCTTTAAATTTGGCCTTAAGTTTGGCTTTAACTTCTTCCTTGCGGTATTTTTTCTTCTTTTTCTTTTCTTTTTTCAATAGAGAAATAAGGTTCTCATCCTTTTGGTTTTTCCAGTTTCTGGCAGCATAATCAGTATAGAATTTATGCTTATGAGTAAACATCTGAATGTTTTCTTCACGCCATTCTGCTGGAGTAAACTTTTTAGTTTCTGTTAAGAGTAATTCTTGTCTTAAAAACTCACTAGTTTGAGCATAATATTCTTTAGCAAAATGGGAATTGTCAGCATCTTTTAAGATGCGCTCTAATTCATTCTGAGGTTCCTCACCCATTTTTGTTGATGCGATAAGTTCAACAACAAGTTGTTGTGTTTCGGCGTCAACATTCTCTTTTTCCATGTAATTTTTAGCAATCTCAATACTAGCTTCTTCATGACCGTCTCGAGTCTTGGTATAACCCGTGTCATGCATCCATGCAGCAAGAATTAAAGCATCTTTCTGTTTAACATTAATTTGAGAATTTTCGGCTATTTCTTTAGTACTTTTAACAACTCTTACGGTATGATTGTAATTGTGATATAGATAACTGTTAGGAAGTTTTTCCTTAAAAAGTTCTAGAACAAATTGATCTGCTTTTGAAAAAGTATCCTTTATTTTTTCTGCTGTTTCAGCCATAAAATTTGGTTATTAAAGTAAGGGAAAGTACGAAAAAGAATTCCCAAAATTATTTTCATGATAAAAAATAACATACTTCTAACACTTGTAATCTGCTTGTTTTTCTCGGCTTGCGCCACTTATACTTCCAGATACAAAGAAGATGTTGAACAAGGGATTTATCCATCAGCAAAAAAAATAGATCGTACTTTTTATTTACTAGGTGACGCCGGTAATTCTGAAATGGGCGAAAGCACTGAGGGGATTAAATTATTTAAGAAGTTTTTAGATAAAGCAAATGATAAATCATTTGCTATTTTTTTAGGGGATAATATCTATCCTGTAGGGATGCCGCCCGAAGGAACAGAAGAGCGACCGCTTGCTCAACACAGGATTGATGCACAGGTTGAAACTTTTGAAAAATATAGAGGAACCCCCATATTTATTCCCGGAAATCATGATTGGTATAGTAATCATTTACACGGTTTAAATAGAGAAGAAGAATATTTGAAAAGAGTAACCGGTTTAGAAGATGTTTTTCTTCCTAAAGATGGTTGTCCATTAGTGAGTTATGATGTTAACGAGTCGGTACATATGATTCTTTTAGATACACAATGGTATTTAGAAGATTGGGATAAAAGCCCGGAGATTAACGATAAATGCGATAATATTAAAGATCGGGAGAAATTTTTTATTGAGCTTGAAAATGAAATTAAGAAAAATCAGCATAAGACCCTAGTGATAGCTATGCACCACCCCATGTACACAAACGGAGTGCACGGTGGTAAGTTTGCTTTAGACAAACATTTATATCCTTCTCAACAGAAAATTCCTGTACCCATTTTAGGCTCTCTAGTAACTCAGATTAGAACACAGGGCGGAGTCTCAAAACAAGATCGTTTTAATGAGAAATACAATGAGTTAATGAAGCGTTTGCGTGTTTTAGCTCAGGGACATAATAAAATTATTTTTACTTCTGGCCACGAACATGGCTTGCAGTACATTGAGCACGATGAGGTTAGACAGATCGTTTCAGGTTCAGGTTCTAAATCATCTTATGCGTATTTAGGTAATGATGGTTTATTTAGTTCAGATTATGAAGGCTTTGCTCAATTAGATGTTTTTAAAGATGGTTCTTCTTGGGTTCGTTACTACGGAACTAATCAAGAAACCGGGGAACCTGAGTTATTTTTTCAAAAAGAAATATATGGGCCTGATAAGGTAGAAGACTATTCTCATTTGCCGACAGATTTTCCTACCACGGTGAAAACTTCGGTTTATTCCATAGAAGAAACAGAGCGGTCAGACTTTTTTGAAAGAGTGTGGGGCGAGCATTACCGCGAAGTTTATGGTAAAAAAGTGACAGCTCCTGTAGCTTTACTAGATACACTATATGGAGGTCTTGAAGTTGTGCGACCAGGTGGTGGCCATCAGACCGTTTCTCTACGACTTAAAGATAAAACCGGTAGAGAATACAATATGCGAGCGCTACGTAAAAGTGCGGTTCAGTTTTTACAAAAAGTTATTTTAAAAGAAAATGCTGATGCAGAAGAGGATTTAAAAAATACAATACCAGAATCTCTGATTCAGGATTTTTATACATCTGCACATCCTTACGGAGCTTTTGCAGTCCCGCGTTTGAGCAATGCTGCACAGGTTTTACATACAACGCCTAGATTATATTTTGTGCCAAAACAACCTGTTTTAGGTTTGTACAATGAAGATTATGGCGATCAACTTTATATGATCGTTGAGCGACCGGCTAAGGAGTACAGTGGGGAGACGTTTAATTATCCGGATGATATTGAGAGTACAGATGATATTCTTAGCAAATTGCGCAGTGATGAGTCTAATGTGGTAGACGAGCCTACTTATATACGTGCCCGTATGTTTGATATGCTTATAGGAGATTGGGATAGACATAATGACCAGTGGCGTTGGGCAGAATTTAAAACTACAGATGGTAAAGATGTATTTGTACCCATTCCTAGAGATCGTGATCAGGTATTTACCAATTTTGATGGAGCTATTCTAGATGTTGCCCGCACTTTATTTGGTATGGCAAAACAGTTTCAGGTTTATGATAAGAATCTGGATGATATGAAATGGTTTAATAATGCAGGCATCAAGCTTGATCGTGCTTTGGCACAGCAGTCGGGAAAAGAAGTCTGGTTAGCCCAGGCAGAGTACATAAAAGAGCATGTTACCGATGAGGTTATAGAAGAAGCTTTCAAAGATCTTCCACCCGAGGTTAGTAATGGTCAATCTATACAGGATATAAAGGAGAATTTAAAAGGGCGGCGTGATAACTTAGTCAATATAGCAGAGTCATTTTATGATTATCTGGTACAGCTACAAATGGTTGTGGGTACAGATAAAGATGATTATTTTGAGATAACTCGTGGAAACAATCAGACAACTATAAAGGCCTGGCGAATAAAAGATGGAGAGAAGGCAGATTTGATACACGATCGTACTTATTTTTCTGATGAAACTAAGCAGATTTGGATTTATGGTCTTGATGACGATGATGTTTTTGAGGTAAAAGGAGAAGGAAACAACCCAATTTTTACCCGAATAATCGGTGGGCAGAATAATGATATTTACCGTATTAAAAGTGGGAGAAAGATTAAAGTTTATGATCATGAGAGTTTACCCAATACTATAGAAGAAAAGGGAAAGGCAAATTTTAGGCTTACTGATGTATATGATTACAATACCTATGATTATCAGAAACAATTTTTACGCTCTAATGTATTAACTCCAGCATTTGGTTATAATCCAGATAATGGTATAAGTCTGGGACTTTCTGATGTATACACTGTACAAGGCTTTAAACAGAATCCTTTTTCGCAGCAGCATCGTTTTAGTGTGCTGTATTATTTTGCAACAAGTGGTCTTGATTTTTCATATAAAGGAGAGTTTGCGGGTATTATGAATGATTGGAACCTAGTTTTATCGGGTAGATACACTACACCTAATCATGCAAGAAACTTCTTTGGCTATGGGAACGAGTCAACCAATAATGATGAAGAATTGGGAATGAATTTTAATCGGGTTCGTTTGAGCCGTATGGAAGCTTCTATAGGGCTTTTACGTAATTCTGATTATGGTAGTACATTTTCAGTAAAGGGGGAGTTTGAAGGGATTGAAGTGGCAGATAACTATCTTAGATATATTGATATTGTAGATATTATAGAGCAAGACAAGCGTAAGTATTTTGCAACATTAGATGCTACGTATGAATATCACAGTAAAGATAATACGCTAGCTCCCACACGAGGGATGGATTTTATACTTAACGGTGGGTTTACAAATAGTATTACCGAAACAGGTAGACGTTTTGTGTACTTGAATCCAAGTATTGGTTTTTACAATGCGATAAGTACAAATAGAAAACTGGTGCTTAAGACTTCTGCGAGTAGTCAGTTTAGATTTGGTGATAATACTGAATTTTATCAGGCTGCAACGTTGGGGCAACGTAATGGATTACGCGGTTATCGTTTTGACCGTTTTACCGGTGAGCGAGCTTTTGCAACTTCAGGTGATTTAAGGTATGCTTTCAACACATTTAAAACAGGGTTTTTACCGCTGCAGATTGGAGTTTTTGGAGGTTATGATTTAGGTAGAGTTTGGTCAGATTTTGATAACAATTCAGAAAAATGGCATGACTCATACGGTATAGGTTTTTGGGTTAATAGTACAGATGCGTTGAGCGGTACATTTAACCTTTTTAAATCTAGTGAAGGCTACCGCGTTTCATTTGGATTTGGTTTTAATTTTTAAGATTAATTTTTTCGTCGTTAGGGAATTTATATATGAAAGAAATAGACAATATTGATAATACAGAGGGTTTAGAGAAGCGCGAACGCGTAGATACAATCAATTTAGAGTATCTCAAAGTTAAAGACTATGAGGAGCTCAAAGAGATCATGATTGCTGTGTATCCTAATATTACAGATCCATACTGGAAGAAAAAAGACATTCAAAAACTGATATCGATTTTCCCCGAAGGTCAGGTCGTGGTAAAAGTTAATGGTGAGATTGCCGGCTGTGCGCTATCAATCATTGTAGATTATGATAAGTTTACAGATACGCATACCTACATGCAAATTACAGGTGACGAGACTTTTAGTACGCACACACCTAAAGGAAATGTACTTTATGGAATAGAGATATTTATTTCGCAACAATACCGTGGGATGCGTATAGGTCGTCGTTTATATGATTACCGTAAAGAATTGTGCGAAAACCTCAATCTGGAGCGTATTGTTTTTGGTGGAAGATTGCCCAATTATCATCAGCATGCAGACGAACTTTCTCCTAAGGCTTATATTGAAAAAGTAAGGGCACGTGAGATTAACGATCCGGTTCTTGATTTTCAACTGAGTAATGATTTTCACGTAAAGCGAATCATCACAAATTATCTGGAGGGAGATAAGCAGTCTAAAGATTATGCGGCACTTCTGGAATGGGATAATATTTACTATCAGAAACCTGCAAAAAAACCGAATGCAATCAAAACGGTGGTGCGTTTAGGTTTGGTGCAATGGCAGATGCGAACGTATAAGAACCTTGAAGAGCTTATAGAACAAGCAGAGTATTTTATAGATACCATTTCGGGTTATCGCTCAGATTTTGCTTTGTTCCCAGAGTTTTTCAATGCGCCGCTTATGGCTGCATACAATCACCTTTCTGAACCTGATGCTATACGGGAACTTGCGAAATATACTGAGCGTATAAGAGATCGTTTCTCTGAGCTTTCCGTAAGTTATAACATCAATATTATAACAGGGAGTATGCCCTATATTGAAGACGGAACGCTTTATAATGTTGGCTTTTTATGTAAACGTGACGGAACAATAGAGAAGTTTTATAAATTACATGTAACTCCAGATGAGGCAAAAGCCTGGGGAATGAGTGGTGGAGAAGTGCTAAAAACTTTTAATACTGATTGTGGTAAAATAGGAATTCTTATTTGTTATGATGTAGAATTCCCAGAACTGGGACGTTTGCTCGCAGATGAGGGTATGGATATTCTTTTTGTTCCCTTCCTAACTGACACCCAAAATGGCTATAGCCGTGTGCGTCATTGTGCACAGGCACGAGCGATTGAAAACGAATGTTACGTGGCGATTGCTGGTAGTGTGGGTAATATTCCTAAAGTGCATAATATGGATATGCAATTTGCCCAAAGTATGGTTTTAACACCTTGTGATTTTCAGTTTCCTACAAACGGGGTGAAGGCTGAAGCTACGCCGAATGCCGAGATGATTCTTGTAGCAGACGTTGATCTTGACCTCTTAAAAGAACTGAATCAGTTTGGTAGTGTTCACAATCTCGTAGATCGTAGAAAAGATTTATTTCAGTTAAAATGGAAGAAAAAATAATGTTTTTAATTTTTAATTGGCAATAATTGATAGTTATCATCATCAATTTCTACTACTTCAAAGGTTGAAAACAGCCAGTCGCTTTGCTCTTTGTTCAACTGTTCTATAACATCTCGTTCAAAAGTCCTATTCACACGGGCATTTGTAAGGTCTGTATCTAGAATTTTAGACTTTAAGAAGCTCGCATTTCTCAAATCTGCCATTTTTAAATTTGCTTTTTGCAAATTGGCATAATCTAAGATCGCATTCTGAAGTTTTGCCGATTCAAGATTAGCATTATTGAAGCTCGTATAGGTCAGATTTGTATTAGCTAAGTCAGTATTACTAAAGTTTGCATTTTCAAAATCGGTGCCGTTAAAGTTTGAATTTCTTAAATCAGCGTAAGAAAGATCAATGTTCAAAAGGTCATAACCTTTAAGTGAAATGTTTCTCAATTCTGCATAGGTAAAGTCCAAGCGCTCAATTAGTTTTCCGTTAGTACGGGTTCTTGTGGTGCTGTTGAGGTTTACTCCTGTTTCTAGAAGAGAAATTAAAAGATAGCCCCGTTCTGGGCTAGTAACGTGAGCTATAAGACTGTCGTTCTCGAGGTATTTGTAGGGTTTCAGCATTTTGCTCAAAGCAATAAGTCTTCCTGCAGTGGCGTCGTCTATTTTGTTTTGAGAACTGCCGGCAACATCATTACTTATTTCTTTCAGCATATTATCCATTATCAAAAGGGTCTGACCGCGACGATCTGCTTCTTGTAAATAGGTTTGCTGATCCAGACGTGTATTTTGTTGCTGAAACATTTTGCTCTGACCAGTAATTAATGTATTCTGTTTGGCGAGATAATAGGTCTGAAAAATTAATAAGATAGAAGGTAGAACAGCTGTTAGAATCAGTAAAAATCCCACACGTGTAAGCCTTATTATAATACTGCTCAGTAACTCTGAAATGGTTTCTCTAGATACGCGTTGTTGTTGCGCCATTTCATCTAAAAAACGCTCAATGCTTTTTTTAAGTTGAGCACCTAAAATCATACCTGAAGAGCGTTTTAAAAAAGTCCAACCCAGTTTGCGGCGCTGTTTCTTTTTAGATTCTTGCTTGTCGAGTTTAGCTCTTAGCTTCTCATTTTCGGCTTCAAGTTCAGAAAGACGTTCTTCGATCATATATTTAAAGTCTGGTACTGATTAAAAATACTATAAACGAACAGTTTTTAAGAATGTTGTCGAGCCTATTTAAGGTGTGTTTTTCCTGTAAGAGAATATTCATATAAATTTCCGCCGGTCTGAGCCCTGCGTTCATCTACTATGTATAGGGTAGAGTCATTTTTAAAAGCGATCCCTTCTTTTGGGGAGGTGTAGTTAAGATCGAATGTCTCAATTTTTCCAGAGAAAAAGTTTTCCCCTTTAAATTCTGAGAGCATCAGTATCTTATCTGAAGTGAGTAGTGCAATTCTATCGCCTTTTGGAGATAGAGCAACACCTGTAACTGCACATGTGTTTAGATTATCGCATACAACATATTGATCAATAAGTTGTGCCTGATAATTACCGGGACGCGCCGGAAGTTTGTATATTTTAGTTGTTCCGTCAAAATTCCGGCTTCTGTTACGGGTAAACATATATAAGCTGCCCTCTTTATACAACAAAGCCTCTATGTCGAAATTAAGATTGTTTAAATCTGGCGGGTAATCTTTTTGGTCTGAAAGTGTAAATGTAATACGTTTGGCGTGTAAGGTATCTGAAGTGGCTGCAAGGCTTGCGAAATTTTCAATGATATAAATAAATTGATCTTCGCGCTCATTTTCATTATTTCCCGTATCAGAAATGTAAAGCGTGCCATTTGGATCAGTTGTAAGATCCTCCCAATCTTCATTAGGTGCATTACTAATTACGATTTCCCGCTGAATATTGCCGTTACTATCTAATCCATAGATATAATTCGGATTTCCGTGATCTGCAGCGGTGTAGATTAAGGTATCATTTTCAAAAACTGCTAAGCCAGAAACTTCTGCGAGGTTACGAGCTAAGCCACCTTTTTTATCGAGATTGCCATAATCCTGACAACTGAAAATAGAGAGAATTATAATGAAATAAAAGGCGGTTTTAAACATAAGATTATGCTTCTGAAGATTGACCCTCACCAGAGTTGGCAATAGTTATAGTCTCTGATCTAAATTTGTTTTTACCAAAATCTAAAGTACGAATTGGGAATGGAATATTTATATCATTAGCATCAAAGGTTTTCTTGATAGCTATGATAGCTTTATCTTGAGCGATGAGCATATCTCTTCGTTTAGAAACTGGGGCCCAAAATCGGGCAACGAAGTTTATAGAACTGTCCCCAAAACCTTCGTAATAAAATTCTATTTCCTCTTTACTCTGCTGTTCAAAAATACTGTTTAAGCTTTCTAAAGTAAGTTCTTTTACTTTTTCTAAATCACTTTCATAACCAACACCACAATTAATGAAAACGCGTGATCGAGTTGTTTGACTCCAGTTCTTAAAGGGAGAATCAACAATTTTAGAGTTAGGTACAATAACATAATTATTATCTGACTGTCTTAAAGTAACATTGCGTAAAGTAATATCCTCAACAACACCTGCATAATCATTAGTCTCTACCCAGTCTCCTAATTGCAGCCGTGGCATAAAACTTAAAATAACTCCGCTAAAAGTATTATTTAGAGTTCCCTGTAAAGCCAGACCAATTGCCAGACCTACAACACCGGCACCTGCCAATACCGAGGTTAGAACTTTATCTAAATCCATAATACCTAATGCAACAAAGAAACCAACCAATACAGTAATTGCAAAAGAAGTTTGACCCGCCATTACTTTAATGGAATCTTGTCCAACGCTGCGCATTAAAATATTGCGAACAAATCTGGATACATATTTAGCAATAAACCAAAAAATTACAAAAACTAAAACTGCAACAATAAAATTGGGTAGTTTTAAAATTAAACTCTCGCCCCAACCTTGAAGTTTGTCTATTAGTTTGTAAAGATCAAACCCTAAAAAGGTTAGGTCAGATTTTGATGCAGCTTCTTGTAATATTAGCATAGATAATAATATAGCTTAGTTATATTTTATAATTTACGATTTTTTATGGTTTGAAGTTTTGGTCATTCTCCATGAGTCTAACATCCAACTTGTTTTTTCTAACTCTCTTATATAACCACCTAATAAGTCTATGGTACCTTCATCACCACCTTCGTCTGCAGTTTTTACAGTAGATCGCATTTGCTTTAACAGTAAACTGTGGTCGTCTAAAAGTATTTTTACCATCTCAATATCTTTAATTTCACTTGGAGCTTCTTCAATATTAGATAATTTTAAATAATCTGTAAGATTACTTATTGGCTGATAGCGTAAGGTTAAGATTCGTTCGGCTACTTCATCAATCTTAACTAATGTATCAGTATACATTTCTTCAAACTTTGCGTGAAGATCAAAAAAGTTTTCGCCAATTACATTCCAGTGAAAGTTTCTAAGTTTCTGATAATATAAATGATAGTCGGCAAGAAGTATATTAAGATTTTCAACTGTAGCTTCTGTTTTTTCGGTATTTAAATTCAGGTAATTCATACACTTTGATAAAAATTATTTATGTAGATCAAATTTACTATTGATTTTTCTTAGACACGAATTACTTAATCCGTTTAGTAAAAGTTTAACGTCAAAATCTAAAAGATGTTAAATAGTAAAATCAAGTTAAATAAAAGTTAAAGTTTTTCAATAAAAAAATAATATATTAGCAGTCTTGATCCCTACTTCATGAGAAATACAAATTTTAAGCAGTTAAAAAGCAAGAATGTTTTTGTTACTGGGGGCTGTGGCTTTATAGGCTCGCATTTAATTAAGGCATTGCTAGAACTAGGTGCTAATGTTAAATGTTTAGATAATTTATCTACAGGTAAATTCGAAAACATCAAAGAATTTTATAACAATTCGTCTTTTGAATTTATAGAAGGTGATATAAGAGATTTTGATACGTGTTCAAAAGTGATGCAAAATTTTGATTACGTAAGTCATCAGGCAGCTTTAGGATCTGTTCCAAGGAGTTTAAAGACCCCTTTAAATACACATAATGTTAATGTAACAGGATTTCTAAATGTTATTGAAGCAGCGAGATTGGCCAAAGTAAAACGGTTTGTTTTTGCGGCAAGTTCTTCAACTTACGGTGATAATGAAGCTTTACCAAAAATTGAAAGTGAAATTGGTAGACCACTATCACCTTATGCAGTAACAAAATTAATTAATGAGTTATACGCAGAAGTTTATAAACAATCTTTTGATTTTGATAGTATAGGTTTACGTTATTTCAATGTTTTTGGGCCAAAACAAGACCCTAACGGTGCTTATGCTGCGGTAATCCCCAAATTTGTATCATCTTTACTACAAGGTAAATCTCCTGTAATTAATGGTGATGGTTCTTTTTCTAGAGATTATACTTATGTCGATAACGTTGTAGAAGCTAATTTATTAGCATTAACGACTTCAAATAAGCGAGCTTTAAACGAAATCTATAATATTGCTTTTGGAGAGCGTACCACATTAATTGAATTAGTAAATTTGCTCAAAGAACGATTACTTAATTACGACAGTTCGTTAGCTAAAATTAAACCTGAATTTGGGCCGGAGCGTCCAGGTGATGTGCCGCATTCTTTGGCTTCTATACAAAAAGCTATAAATCTATTAGGGTATAATCCACACTGTGATATATCTGAAGGTTTAACTAAAGCTATTGACTGGTATTATGAGAATTTGAAAATAGAAACTTAATGAAGATTGGAATTATTGGGCTGGGTTATGTGGGCTTACCGCTAGCAAGCTTGTTTGCAACAAAATATGCTACTACCGGCTTTGATATCAATTCAAATAGAATTCAACAGTTAAATACAGGCTTTGATAAAACAGGCGAACTTGAAACAACCACCTTAAATGCTGTTTTAAAAAAAGAGCAATCTACAGCGTATGGACTGTTCTGTACGGCTGAGTCAGATCATTTAGCAGAATCCAACGTCTACATTATAACGGTTCCTACACCAATCGATCAGAATAATAATCCTGATTTATCACCTTTGATAAGTGCAAGTGAATTAGTTAGCAAGTATCTTAAAAAAGGCGATATTGTGATTTATGAGTCTACTGTTTATCCTGGTGTTACAGAAGAGATTTGTATTCCTATTCTAGAGAAAGAAACAGGCTTAGTTTACAATAAAGACTTTTATGCAGGTTACTCACCAGAACGTATCAATCCTGGTGACAAAATCCATACGGTAGATAAAATTAGAAAAGTGACTTCAGGTTCTACACCCGAAATTGCAACTCAAATTGATGAATTATACGCTTCCGTTATAACCGCCGGAACCTACAAGGCTACTTCTATTAAAGTTGCCGAAGCTGCAAAAGTGATTGAAAATTCGCAGCGCGATATAAACATTGCTTTTGTAAATGAGCTCGCCAAAATCTTTAATCTTCTCGATATTGATACTAATGCGGTTTTAGAAGCTGCCGGTACAAAATGGAATTTCCTTCCGTTTAAACCCGGTTTAGTAGGTGGGCATTGCATAGGTGTAGATCCATATTACTTGGCTCAAAAAGCAAAACAAGTAGGTTATCATCCCGAAATTATTTTAGCCGGAAGAAAATTGAATGACAGTATGGGGCCTTATGTAGCATCCCAGGTCGTTAAACTGATGGCACAGAGAGATATCAAACTTAAGAACAGCCGAATTTTGGTTATGGGAATTACTTTTAAGGAGAATTGCCCAGATGTTCGCAATACACGAGTTATAGATATTATAACTGATTTAAAAGAATACGGAGCTGAAGTTTCAGTTTATGATCCTCTTGCAGATCCTGAGGTAGTTAAAAAGGAATATGGTTTTGAATTATTAGATAGTATTGAGTCTAAAAAGTTTGAGGCTGTCGTTTTAGCCGTGGCACACGCTCCATTTGAGCAAATAGATTTTGAATTGCTAAAGGCGGAAAATGCTATTGTCTATGATGTAAAAGGATTTTTTAAAAACGGGGTTGATGGCAGACTCTAAAAAAAAGACCGTACTTTTCGTATTTGGTACACGTCCTGAGGCTATAAAGCTGGCTCCTGTTATTAAGTATTTTAAAAAGGACTCTTATTTTGACACACGCGTTTGTATAACAGCTCAGCATCGAGAAATGCTGGATCAGGTTTTAGATTTTTTTGAGATTGAAGCAGATTACGATCTGGATTTGATGAAGAAGAATCAGGACTTATTTTCACTTACTGCTAGAGCTTTAGAAGCATTAAAAGAGCCTTTGAGTAGGTATAAGCCAGAGCTTGTTTTTGTACATGGAGATACCACGACTAGTATGGTAGCTAGTTTGGCAGCCTTTTATGCTGGTGCGAGAGTAGGACATATAGAAGCAGGTTTGCGCACTTTCAATAAGCAATCTCCATTTCCTGAAGAAATTAATCGACAGCTAACGACGCGTATTGCAGATTTTCATTTTGCACCTACTAAAAAATCTAAAGCCAATCTTTTAGCGGAAAATATCCAAGAATCTCAGATATTCATAACTGGAAATACAGTTATTGATGCCTTAGAAGAAACAGTAATAAAGGTTTCTCAGCAAACACCGCATTTCGCTGAAAAAATTCCATTCAGTTCAAAAAAAATTATATTGATCACGGGGCACCGTCGAGAAAATTTTGGTGCAGGAATGCAACGTATCTGTGAGGTTTTTAAGGAAATTGCCGAAATGCGTCAGGATGTGCATTTGGTTTATCCTGTGCACTTAAATCCTAATGTAAAAAATACCGTTCACGAGATATTGGGCAATATTGCCAATGTTTCACTTATTGAACCACTGAATTACCCAGATTTTATCTGGATTATGCACGCTTCTTATTTTGTCATTACCGATAGTGGTGGCGTTCAGGAGGAAGCTCCGGGACTGGGCAAGCCAGTTTTAGTAACGAGAGATACTACAGAGCGTCCCGAAGCGGTAACCGCAGGGACGGTAAAATTAGCTGGTACAAATTCGATAAAGCTAAAATCAGCAATTTTAGAACTTTTAGATCAGCCCGAGGCTTATAAAGCAATGAGCAAGGCTCATAATCCATACGGTGATGGTAAAGCTTCTGCACGAATTCTTGACATAGTAAAAAAGAAGTTATAGTCTTCACTATTTACTTAGAATACTTCAGTAGGATTAAGTTTTAACAAGTTTTCTTAAGCTTTTTATTCGGTTTAAAATCTTTGTTACCTTTACGCGACAAGCGGATTTGAAACGCTATTCTTTTATTTTTCTATGGAATTTTCATCAAAACTTTTAGAGCAGGCAGTTTACGAGATGTCTCAATTGCCGGGAATAGGTAAGCGTACGGCCTTGCGGCTGGTGTTGCATTTACTAAGGCAATCAGAGAGTCAGACTGAGCATCTTACACAAGCACTTACTAAATTACGTACCGATATCAAGTTTTGTAAAAATTGCCATAATATTTCTGATGTAGAGCTTTGTGAAATTTGTTCAAACCCTAATCGAGATGCTTCGGTGGTTTGTGTGGTAGAAGATGTGCGTGATGTGATGGCAATAGAAAACACGAGTCAGTATCGCGGACAATACCACGTATTGGGCGGAAAAATATCTCCTCTAGACGGGATTGGCCCTCAGGATTTAACAATTCATTCTTTAGTAGAAAAAGTAAAAGCAGGTGAGATAGAAGAAATAATTTTTGCACTAAGCTCAACTATGGAAGGCGATACCACAAATTTTTATATCTATAGGCAATTGGAAGAATACAGGATAAAAACCTCTACAATTGCTCGCGGGATTGCAGTAGGTGATGAGCTAGAATATGCAGATGAGGTGACTTTAGGACGCAGTATTCTTAACAGGATTCCTTTTGAAAATTCGTTAAAGAATTAGCCTGTGAAGCTATCGGTATTAATTCTCAACTATAAAACTCCTTATTTTCTACACCTTTGTTTAGAGAGCGTTCAACGCGCAACAGCTAAGCTAGAGTCAGAAATGATAGTAATTG
>Ga0207888_100439_pt1 | contig 14834 bp, 13 predicted proteins | sample LinPmetageLP43_FD_184055 | JGI IMG/M metagenome (GOLD analysis project Ga0207888, IMG submission 184055) | Marine viral communities from the Pacific Ocean - LP-43 (SPAdes) | ecosystem: Environmental > Aquatic > Marine > Oceanic | place: Pacific Ocean | collected 2010-08-27 | reverse complement strand
ATACTCTTTCAGCAAGTCTAATGCACATATCAACTAAAACTCTAATTACATAAATGAAAAAAGGTGCAAATCTCAACCTGCACCTCTTAATAACAAATCTAATAATCAAACGGTATTTGCATTATTTACGAAATGACAACCATTCCGTTCTAGAATTTTAAAGTATAGGTAATAACATCTGATCAATTACGTGTACAATACCATTTGTAGTTTGCACATCTGGAATCACCATATTTGCAGGTGCAGCATTACCAGAACCGCTTACACTAAGCACACCATCTGTAAATACTCCTAGAGTTATATCATCTGATCCTAATGCATCATAAGTACCTGCATTTAATTCTGAAGTAAATTTACCGGCAGAAAAATCTGCAAAAACATGATTTAATAAAATTGCTTGTACTGTACCAGCACCTAAAACCATATCTAATTTTGCTATATCATCTGTAGTACCAGTATAATCATCACCAAGTACAGCTTCTAAAACAGCTTTAAAAGCTGCATCTGTAGGAGCAAAAACCGTAAAACTAGCATCAGGATTGCTCAAAGCACCTGCTAAATCAGCATAAACTACAGCCGCCACTAAAAATGTAAGCTCCGGGTTTTTAAATACGTTTGCATCATTTAATGCCAAAGCTGTTTGTACTACATCTGCTCCTGATGCAATCATCACTTTGTCAATCACGTGTACGGTTCCATTTGAAGCTGATATGTCTGTAGCTAAAATCTCAGAACCGTTAATATATATAGCTCCGTCGCGTTCAATAAAACGACGTGTTGGACCTAAAAGTGAAGGCGCAGTTACTCCATCTGTAATAGAATTTGCAAGCAAATTACCGTTAGAAACGTGATACAGCAATGTACTTTTCAAAAAAGGTTGTTGCAAAGCGCCTAATGTTGACTCCTCAAGACCCAAACGTGCAAATGCTGCATTTGTAGGAGCAAAAACTGTAAAGTCGCCAGAAGCATCATTAGAGTTACTGTTACTCAAGGTTACAGCTACATCTCCTAATACAGCAGCAGTTTCTAAAGTGCTAAAATCAGGATTAGCCACAGCAATTGCTGCAATAGATGCAGGCTCATCTTCGTAAGCACTATCGGTTTCACAAGATGTGTTTAAAACAGCACCTAAACAGGCCAGTGCGACACCGGTATATTTGTATATATTTTTCATAATATCTTTTTTATGTAGTTATTGAAATTTTTGATTTTTAGAATGAATACGTCACCCCCCAGTTAAAACCATCTGCATCTCCCAGGTTACGACCTTCGATATAGTTAGAATATCCTCCAGAAAGGCCTACACTCTTACATACCGGAACGTATGCATTAAAGCCTAAGCGTGTATAGTTCACCCGCGTTGCAGGAAAGAATCCATTAAAGCCTTCTCCTAAAATATCAACCCCACTATCATCTGATAACTGGTTTGCCACATACCCTTCTAAGTAAAATTTTGAAGCAGCATAGCCCAATTTAACTTCACTCAACAAAGCATTAGGAACGCTGTTACTGCGTAAGCTGTAACCAATTTGTCCCGTAATAAAAATACCATTATTGTGTTTGTAAGATGCAATCGCAAGACCTGTAATATCTGTAGAGCGATTACCTATTGCTATAATAGATTGTAGTGCTTCGTCTACACGATAATCACCCAAAGGTGTTTCAATACCTGCAGCAGCGATAAAGTCTATCATTCCGTTAGGAGTTGCTTTAGAAGCAAAACGGTACTTCCCGTAAATACTAACATCCTGCAAACCTTTACGCTCATTCTCATAACCTGTATTTTCTAAGGTTTCTGGTATAGCTTGTCCTTCAGACTTGATATAAGGAAGATTAAATACTAAATTGAAATTATCTGAAATTCCATACTCAGCATAAAGCGAGTAACTTGTTGTTTTAACTTCATTAAAAACCGGTACTCCATCTACCTTTTGAGGTACAAGAAATACTTCATCATATTTTTCAGAAGAAAAAGAAGCCGTTATACTCCCATCTCCTTTAGTTTTCATAAAGCCGCTTACCGGACTCTGAGCAAGCATCAGAACTGGCAGCATAAAAAGCGCACCAGTAAGAAATCGTAAATTTAAGTTCATCGTTATAGATTTTTGGTTACACGACACATACGCTGTATTCAATAATTCAGTTTTATTAATTTTATGTTAAAAACTCTTGAGAGGGTTTTTGCGTATACAATCCTTGAAAACCATATGTTAGTTCAAGCAATCTTTTTCGTCTTACATTAATAATTCCATGATATTTAAAATCTTACTCTGTTTAATTGGTTTCATTTGCATTTCTCAGGAGAGCAAAATCTATATACGGGAATTTGACGCCAATGGAAACCTAATTGCTGAAGGATGGGAAAAAGGCTCTGATAAAGAAGCTTATTGGTATTATTATTATTCATCAGGAGTGGTTAAAGCAAAAGGAGAATATTATAATGATCAAAAAAATGGATATTGGTTTTATTATGACAAGACCTCCCGACTCTTAAGAGAAGGGCACTACAAACAAGATCAAAAAGTAAATTGGTGGATTGTTTACAGATCAGAAAACCAAAAAGAAAAAATTCAGTATCAGAATAACGTAAAAGAAGGTTACGGTCTGCTTTACAAAAATGAAAAACTTATAAAAGCTAATAGATATGATCAAGATAAACTCTCCGGAAGTTGGACGAGCATATCTCAGTTTAAGAAAGACAATCCTAATGCCCGCTTTTAATGCAAAAAATTAAAGTAATTATACCTGCTTATAATGAAGAAGATTCTATTGAATCTGTAGTTAGGGACATTCCAGATCATGTGGATGAAATAATTGTAGTCAGTAATAATTCTAAAGACCAGACCGAATTACGCGCTAAAAATGCCGGGGCGACAGTGCTATCTGAGAAAAGACCTGGTTATGGCTACGCATGTTTAAAAGGGATAAGCTATGTAGCTGCGAAAGAAACCAAACCAGATATTATTGTTTTTTTAGACGGTGATTACAGCGATTACCCGGAGCAGTTAGATGAATTGATTAAACCCATCATTCAGGATAATCTCGATTTTGTAATTGGTACGCGTGTAAAGCGCCTGCGCGAAGATGGCAGTATGACGTTCCCGCAACGTTTTGGTAACACATTGGCGACAACCCTGATGCGCTGGTTTTTTGGTTCCCGTTTTACCGATTTAGGGCCTTTTAGAGCCATAAAATACGATAAGCTTTTGGCCTTAAAAATGGAAGACAAAACCTATGGTTGGACGGTTGAGATGCAGTTAAAAGCCTTAAAACAAAAGCTTACGTACACCGAAATTCCCGTAAAGTACCGCAACCGCATCGGCGTATCAAAAGTTTCAGGAACCGTTAAAGGTGCTATATTTGCCGGTGTAAAAATTCTGGGCTGGATTTTTAAATACAGTTTCAAATGATAGAGACAGCAGTAATCATCCTATACACTCTGGCGCTGGCAGTTATATTTTTATACAGCCTGGCACAACTCAACCTGCTACTTAATTACCTGAAAGCCAAAAAAAGTACAGAAAACGCACCGCTTTTTGACTTTTCAAAACCGGAAGAAACTCCGGTTATAACGGTACAACTTCCGCTTTATAATGAAATGTATGTGGTAGAACGATTGCTTGAAAGCATCGCAAAGCTCGATTATCCTAAAGACAAATTAGAAATACAGGTGCTTGACGACTCTACAGATGCGAGTCTTGAGACTACCCGCAAGCAAATAAACCAATTACAGGACCAGGGTCTTGATATCAAACACATCACCCGTACCGACCGAAGCGGCTTTAAAGCCGGCGCTTTAAAAGAAGGCCTTCTGATCGCAAAAGGTGAATATATCGCCATTTTTGATTCAGACTTTGTTCCCAATCCCGATTGGTTGCAAAAGACAGTACCGTATTTTAAGGATGAGAAAATCGGCGTGGTGCAAACCCGCTGGGCGCACCTCAACCGCAACTATTCCCTATTGACCAAAATTCAGGCATTTGCACTTGATTTTCATTTTGTTCTGGAACAGGTAGGCCGCAATTTTGGGCATCACTTTATCAACTTTAACGGTACCGCAGGAATCTGGCGCAAAACCTGCATCCTTGATGCCGGCAACTGGCAGGGAGATACCCTAACCGAAGACCTGGACCTCAGCTACCGCGCGCAACTCAAAAAATGGGATTTTAAATACCTCATTGATGTAGAAACCCCAGCCGAACTGCCCGTAGCCATTAGTGCTGCACGTTCGCAGCAATTCCGTTGGAACAAAGGAGCTGCCGAAAACTTTCAGAAGCTGTATGGCCGACTTTTAAAAGATCCTACGGTTTCGTTTAAGACGAAGTTTCACAGCTTTTTTCATCTGCTCAACAGCAGCATGTTTTTGCTGGTATTGCTCGTAGCGATCCTGAGCGTCCCGATTTTATATATCAAAAATAACAATCCCGCATACAGCTGGTATTTTAATGTGATCGCTGCTTTTGCCGTGAGTACAATCATCTTTTTTGGCTGTTATTGGGTCACCTATAAAAAAATACACGGCGGCGGATTTAAAAATTTCCTCAGGTATATCGGTATGTTTTTTACCTTTTTCTCCATTGCCATGGGCTTTAGCGTACACAATTCGCTTGCCGTTCTAGAAGGGCATTTTGGTAAAAAGTCTGAATTTATACGTACGCCAAAATTCAACATCAAGAAAAAAGGCGACAGCTACAAGGCAAACATTTACCTTAAAAAACACCTGTCGCTCAACACCATCGTAGAGAGCCTGCTCTTTTTATATTTTGGCTTTGCTATTTACAGCGCGTTTGCCATTCAGGATTTTGGCCTGATGCTATTTCACCTGATGCTTTTCTTTGGTTTTGGCTTTGTAGCCTTTAAATCTATTTTTTCACAAGCCTGATTTTGGGCACCTGTTTCTGATGCTCCCGCTTCAGAAAAACCGCGCTTTCCACTATATCTTTAGCGCCAAAAAAGGCGCTAAAGGATGCCGCTGTAATCGCTGGCGCATGGTATAAAAGCCTATATTTATCCTAATTTCTGCACTAAATTGATGCTAAAAAAACTAAAGCCTTATAAAATACAACTCCTATTTATCATCAGTATCCTGGTGATGTATTGCACGTTTGCCTACGGTTTACAGCGTTACGATTTTGTAAAACTCATCACACTTTACGCAGCTTTATTCTTTCTGTCTTTTAAACTCATTCATCTTCTAAAAACCGATTTTAAAATTCTTGTTGCTGTGGGTGTCCTTGCCCGATGTATTTTCTTTATTGCCGAACCCAATTTGTCACAAGATTTTTACCGCTTTCTATGGGATGGCCGTTTACTCACTCAGGGATTGAGTCCGTATTTACTTACGCCCGATCAATGGGTAGCTCAGGGAACTATTCCTATTAGCCAAAGCAGCGAACTACTGGAAGGAATGGGCAGTTTAAGCCGTGCGCATTATTCAAATTACCCCCCGGTGAATCAGTTTTTCTTTTGGCTTGCCGGACTTTTCAGCGGTAATTCGATCCTGGGCGGAATCGTAGTTCTGCGACTCAGTATCATCGCTGCAGATCTCGGAATCGTTTGGATAGGAAGCAAATTTTTAAAAGTGATGGGCTTGCCAGCACAACAGATTTTCTGGTATTTTCTCAATCCGTTTATTGTAATTGAACTCACCGGAAACCTGCATTTTGAAGGCGTTATGCTCTTTTTTATGCTTGCAGCGCTGTATTTGTTATACCTTAAAAAGTGGTTTTGGGCGGCAGTGCTCTGGGGACTTTCGGTTTCCGTAAAATTGGTGCCGTTGATGTTGCTTCCGCTGTTGTTTCAGTTTTTGATCAAGCCTGCAAAACCTTCAGTTCAAACGCAAGACTTTTTGCGTTACGTAAAACAAAATCTTCCGGCTTCACTCTGGAAATCAACCCGCTTTTACGGATTGGCTATTTTGATTTTCATCTTGAGTTTTTCACCCTTTTTAAATTCAGCTTTGCTGGAGCATTTTAGTGCGACATTATCCCTTTGGTTTCAGAAATTTGAGTTCAATGCCAGTATGTATTATGTCGTGCGCTGGGTAGGTTATCAGGTAAAAGGCTATAATATTATTGAAACTGCAGGCAAAGTTCTTCCGCTTATAGCGGTAGTTGCACTACTCGCACTAAGCTTTTTTAGAAAAAACAGAAGTCTGCAACAACTCTTTACCGGACTTCTTTTTGGTATTTCCTGTTATTTTGCGCTTTCTACAACCGTGCATCCCTGGTACCTCGCTACGCCATTATTACTTTCGGTTTTTACAAGATACCGCTATATGCTAATGTGGACATTTACTATAATGTTTAGTTACGCTGCGTATCAAGTAGATGGCGTACACGAAAAATTAGTATTAGTAGCTTTTGAATATTGCGCCGTTGCCGGCTATTTAATTTTGGAATTGAATACCAAAAAGAGCTTGAAGCTATTTTCTTAATTGGCTTCAGAAACAAGATATAGGCAACCAATCCTTCGGGTTTTATAATTACGATCCGCTTTCGTCGTTATATTTCCATCATAGCAGCCTTTTAAAGTCATTTTTAAGCCGGCTAACAATTGTTCTACTTCTTTTTTACGTTCTTCCTCTAAAATCAAATAAAAAGAAGTTTGAGCAGGCAACTGCAAGCCTTCACGTGTATTAAGCACTGGTACACGCTCTCCTAAATCCCAAATCAGTTCCGGCGAACTGTTTTCAAATAGGTAGATGGGTTTGCCGGCAACCTTATAGTCTGCAATTATTGGTGCGATTTCTCTAAAATCTTGATTGGTATAGCTAAGCCTAACCACCGGAAACACAAAAAGAATAATAGCACAAGAAAAACCAATTACTGCAAAAAATGCCGGTTCAATACTTTTAGATCGTAAACTCTTTATAAATACAAAAGCAAAGCCTATCGCAGCTAGTTGAAATAAGCCAAACCAGAGCCAGTCTGTTGCCTGAAAATCTTCACTGAAAAGGTATAAAATGACAGGACCGGAAAGTAAACAAATCGTCGCCAGCAAACCAAAGTAAAAATATACCGGTATGGTTTCGCGCTTATCACTCAGGCTTTTGAATTCACGGACGAGATACTCTATGTAGAACGAGGTATTGAACGCAAGGGGAATTAGTACCGGCAATAGATATCTTGATTTTTTCTCCGGAATACAAGAAAGTAAAACGACTGCTGCTAACGTCCAGATCAAACTGAAGCGGTAGGCTCTTAAATGCGTAACCCTTGATTTTAAATAAGGATATAAAAGCGCTACAAAAGCCGGAACCGTCCAGATTCCGCTTTGCGTAAAAAAGCTCCAGTAATAATAAAAAGGACGCGTATTGTGATTGGCCCACGCTGCCGACTCTTTATCGGCTATTGCCTGTGCTGTTTCCCCGTCTACAAAATAAATAGCCAGTGCCCACCAAGAACTAAGCACCAAAGCGATAACCAGCAGCATCATAAATGGTGCTATTCTACCTTTAAAACTTCTGAATTTGTAAACCCAGGCGTAGGCAATCAAAAATGGTAGAAGAAGCGCAAAATGGCTTACAGGGCCTTTACTCATAAAAGACAGACCAAGAAACAACCCGGCAAGGGAAGCGTTTTTATACTTCTGCTTGCTTTCGGTAAAAAACTGAAATAAAAAATAAATACCACCCAGCATAAAAGCGTGGGCGAAAATATCCCAGGTGCCATTTCGCCCTGCAAAAATCACATAAAAGGAGGTTGCAAGAATGAGCGTCGTATACAAACTTTGTTTTGGAGACAAACTGAGACGTTTTCGCGAAAGCGAAAAACTAAAAAGGGCCATTACCGTGGTAATAATTGCAGAAGGCAGTCGCAACGCCCAAAGTTTACTAATACCAAAAATCGCACCCGAAAAGGCCGCCAACCATGTTGGTAAGGGTGGCTTTTCATAACGGGCTTCACCGTTCATTGTGGTAAACACCCAATTGTCGTAGTGCAGCATTTCGCGTGCGGTGATGAAGTTACGCGCTTCCATAATGTTGGCGTATAGCACATCAAGATGCGGAAAAAACAGCAATGCACAAACTGCCAGAATGATTAGCGGATAATATTTTTCGTCAATACTCATTCTTTATCAATACCAATTGAAAGTTTCATATTGCGATAATAGATAAAAACGCCCATAAGGTGTCCCACAAAAAGTACCGGATCTCTGCGCAAAATAGCATAGGTAAGAATTAGGAGTCCGCCTACGAGGCTCAACAACCAGAATCCTAAAGGCAAGCTTGATTTCTTTTTGCGTTCAGAATAAATCCACTGATAGATAAATCGCAACGTAAAAATCACCTGAGCAATGCTCCCCAAAAGCAACAGCCACAAGGGAATATCTTCATTTCTAAACAATTTATCGATATCATAATGCCCATTATTGTAGCCATAAATCACCAGCAGAATCGGAAAAACAAATAAAAACCAGCGAAGGACTTTAGGTGATTTAACCCACTGTCCCTGTAGTTGCAAGTTTCTGATGTAAATAAAATAGGTTAAGGTTTGGCCTAGCATAATGGCGAAATCATCCCGTAAATACCCGTAGACAAAAAGCAAGAAAGAAGCTCCCAAGCTCAACCACCAAAAGGTTGAAGGCGTAAGTACCCGTTTCTGCTTTTCAGATAAAAACCATTGAATAATCAAGCGACCGCTAAACATTAACTGCGCGAGAAAACCAATTGCATATATCCAAACGGGGCTATGCATCTGATTTTTTGGCTACTTCATAATTAATGTATTTGTTCTTCATCCACAGGTACGCAAAACAGTCCATCAAGGGACCTAAAAGGCGGTTCCACAAACCAAACTTGGCAGTTCCTGCAATACGTGGAAAATGACGAATAGGAACCTGTACCGTTTTCCCATTTTGAAGCATAATCATGGCAGGCAAAAAGCGGTGTAAACCTCTAAACATGGGGATTCGCTGAGCATAATCAGTCTTGATAATTTTTAAAGGACAACCTGTATCATCCATCCCATCATTTGTAAAAGCACGCCGAATTTTATTTGCAATTGTACTCGACATATTTTTTACAAAAGAATCCTTTCGATCGGCACGATGACCGGTTACCAGATCATACTCTTTAATATAAGGATACAGGACGTTAAAATCTTCTGGAGTAGTCTGCAGGTCACTGTCAATATAACCTACCAGAGGAGTTTTAGTATAATCAAATCCGGCTTTAATCGCTGCGCTCAATCCGCAGTTTTTTGCAAAAGAAATAAACTGAAATCCTTTACTACGCGCGCAAATGGTTTCTATAAGCTCTTGACTTTTATCTTTAGAACCATCATTTACAAAAAGCACTTGAGTAGGTACCGCAGCTATTTTAAAATAATCCTGAAAAACCTGCTCTACCCGAAGTAGATTATCTTCTTCATTATAAACAGGAACGACTACCGTTAACTTGTAAGACATACTAATAAATAAGTTTGCGAAAATAAGCAATACTTCTAAAGCAAATCTAAAGATTACCTGTTTTTGTTAATTACAGAACTTTAAATGCATCCTCTAATTTACAGAGCACTTTTTCTTTTTATAATTTTTGATAGTGTAATTTGCAAGATTCTTTTAACTAGAAAGTTAAGTATAACAGTTAAACCTTCGATTTTAATACAACCAATTGATGCATTATTCTAAATCTTCAGCTATAGCATTCAGCTGTATTGCAATGCTTTTTTTTTCTTGTAAACCCGAAAAAGAACCTCGGCACTTAAATCTTCCTAAAACCGATTTAACTCAGGCAGACCTCATCCCAAAACCTTCAACTACAGAAGCTACATACAGCGCTTTTCCGTTAGATCGATTTACAGCTATTCACACAGCACCAGATTCATTAGATTTTAATGATGTCGGCTTGTTTTTAGCTGATAAACTAAAAGATTTAATACAGATGGATGTTCCTGTAAATACAGAGTTCCCGAATCAGGAAAGTGTCATCTATATTCACCATTCAAATAGTTTATCTAAAATAAATCAAGAGTCTTATTTTTTAAAGATTAATAGAGACTCTATTGTTTTGAGTGCTGCAAGTGCTGCCGGAGCCTTTAGAGGTATTCAGACTTTGCGCCAACTCATTCCTTCAAAAGCAAGTGATTCTATCATCGATTATCCTGTGTGGCCTATCCCTTCAGGAAGTATTAATGACAGCCCTTTATTTGCGTATCGCGGCGCTATGCTAGATGTAGCACGTCATTTTTTTACTGTGGAAGAAGTCAAAAAATATATTGATCTCCTGGCTTACTATAAGTACAATATTTTGCATCTACACCTGACAGATGATCAGGGATGGCGAATTGAAATAAAATCATGGCCCAAACTTACGGAGATAAGCGGAGTTACAGAAGTAGGTAGCGAGCCCGGTGGCTTTTACACACAAGAAGATTATAAAATTATTGTTGAGTACGCTGCCCAAAATCACATCACCATAATTCCCGAAGTCGATATGCCTGGTCATACCAATGCAGCTTCGGTGGCTTATCCTATTTTAAATGGAAACGGAAAAACTCCGAAAATATACCGAGGCACACACGTAGGTTTCAGCACGTTTGACACGCATAAGGATACGGTTTATACATTTATAGATGATGTTGTACGAGAGATCTCGGCATTAACGCCCGGACCTTATTTTCACATAGGTGGTGATGAAAGCCACGTGACCAAAAAGGACGATTATATCTATTTTGTAAATAAAGTTGAACAGATTGTTCAGCGCTACGACAAAATTATGATTGGTTGGGATGAAATTGTTACGGCAGATATTGATACTACATCTATTGCTCAGTTTTGGTCAAGTACAGACAATGCAAAAATGGCCGTAGCTAAAAACCTAAAGATAATTATGTCTCCTGCAAACAAAGCCTATCTGGATATGAAATATGATCTTGAGTCTGAATATGGCTTGAATTGGGCCGGCTATGTGCCAGTAGATACAGCCTACATTTGGAAACCGGAATCTTATAAAAATATACCTCAGAAAAATATATTGGGTATTGAGGCACCTTTATGGTCTGAAACTATTAGCACTATTAGCGAACTTGAGTACTTAGCGTTCCCAAGAGCTATAGGTTTTGCTGAGTTGAACTGGTCACAACCTGAAAACAGAGACTGGGAAAATTATAAAGCTCGTCTCGGCAACCAAGCTCCATTCTTAGAGAAGATGAATGTAAACTATTATCCTTCCCCTTTGATAGAATGGAAGACTGAAAGCGAAATACCCAAGACTTTAAAAAAATAAAAGTATATATCTTTAGTTATTGAATATAGACTTATAAAAAAAGCCTCCTGAATTTTGGCTTTAGGAGGCTTTTAGTTTACTAGAATTCATCTTACATATCCAACAGATATGCAAAAATAAGCGGAGCTACAATAGTAGCATCACTCTCGATTATAAATTTTGGTGTATTGATATCCAGTTTACCCCAGGTGATTTTTTCGTTAGGAACAGCTCCTGAGTACGAACCGTAACTGGTTGTAGAATCTGATATCTGACAGAAATAACTCCAAAATGGCGTGTCTTCGCGTTCCATATCCTGATACAACATAGGCACTACACATATAGGGAAATCCCCGGCAATACCACCACCTATTTGAAAGAAACCAATTCCGTTTTCAGAATTATTGGTGTACCAATCTGCTAAAAAGGTCATATATTCAATACCTGACTTCATTGTTGAAGCTTTTAGCTCTCCCTTTAACACATAAGAAGCAAAGATGTTACCCATTGTGCTATCTTCCCAACCCGGGCAGATTATTGGCAAGTTTTTCTCAGCCGCGGCATACATCCACGAGTCTTTTAAATCAATCTCATAGTATTCTTCAAGCACACCACTCAACAACATTTTATACATAAACTCGTGGGGTAAATAGCGCTCACCGGCATCATCTGCATCTTTCCAGATTTTGAAAATATGTTGTTGCAATCTGCGGAAAGCTTCCTCCTCAGGTATACAGGTATCGGTAACACGATTAAGACCTTTTTCTAAAAGATCCCATTCTTCCTGCGGAGTTAGATCTCGATAGTTAGGCACGCGTTTATAATGTGAATGCGCTACAAGATTCATAATATCTTCTTCAAGGTTTGCACCGGTACAAGAGATAATCTGAACCTTATCCTGACGGATCATTTCGGCAAAAATTTTACCCAACTCTGCGGTACTCATAGCACCGGCAAGAGAAACTAGCATTTTTGCACCATTCTCGAGTTGCGCTTCATAACCTTTTGCAGCATCTACAACCGAAGCAGCATTAAAGTGTAAATAATATTTTTCTATAAATTGAGAGATTGCTCCCTTAGTCTTCATCGTCATTTAGGTCAAATTTATTTACGCCGCCTTTAGAAGTTTTAGCTACGTAAGTATTATCATAATTATCTTCTATATCTTCTCCTTCAAATTTGTAGCTTAACATTTTATAATACAGTTTAGCAGCTAAAAAGTCTGAAGATTTATCGTGCTCGCTAGGGCAAAGTTCCATTATATCAAAGCCTACCACATTCTTTTCAGCAAAAAGACGCTTTAAGAAATCCATAGTTTCATACCAAAATAAACCACCCGGCTCAGGAGTTCCTGTAGATGGCATTATAGAAGGGTCTAATCCATCAAGATCAAATGTTACAAAAACGTGATCTGTACATAAATCTATAACCGTATCTGCCCAGTACTCATCCTGCACCATTTCGTGAGCGAAAAAGACTTTGTCCTCATCCATTACGGTTTTCTCAAGAGCATCCATACTTCGTATGCCTACCTGGATTAGATTTGTTGTCTGGCTAGCTTCATACATTGCACAGGCGTGGTTGCATTTGCTACCCATATATTCCTGACGCAAGTCTGTATGTGCGTCTATTTGTAATACCGTAAGATTGTCGTACAGCTCATTAAAAGCACGTATGGCACCTATTGATACCGAATGTTCACCACCAAATAGTGTAACAAACTTGTTACGTTTAATAAAGTCTTTAGTTGTTTTATGAACTTCTTGTACCATTGCTTCTGGAGAACTAGCTTCAGTTATTGCAGGAGCGAGATAAATACCCTGCTGATAAACTTCAGTATCAGTCTCAATATCGTAAGTCTCCATATTTTCTGATGCGTCTAAAAAAGCCTGCGGCCCTTTGTCTGCACCTTTACCCCAAGTACTAGTCCCATCATAAGGCACCGGGATTAGTACAATTTTTGAAGTCTCCAATTTGGCAAACTCATCAGGGATGCCAGCATAATTTTTAGTTGTACTCATAACCTAAAATCTTAAGCAATTGTTCTGCTTTTTGTTGTTCATTAAATATACGGGTTGTTAAGCTACCATTTTCATCCCTATCTATCAGAATATGTTTAGGCTGAGGGATTAAACAGTGTTGCAGACCGCCATAGCCTCCTATGGTTTCTTGATAAGCACCGGTATTAAAAAACCCGATGTATAATGGTTTGTCTTTTTTATATCTGGGTAAGTAAATCGCGTTACTGTGCTGCTCACTGTTGTAGTAATCATCACTATCACATGTTAGACCTCCTAACAGAACGCGCTCATATTCTTCATCCCAGCGGTTTACCGGTAGCATAATAAAGCGCTTGCTAATCGCCCAAGTGTCTGGCAAAGTAGTAATAAATGATGAATTTATCATATTCCACTTTTCACGATCATTTTGTTGCTTTTGGTACAACACTTCATAAATGGCACCGCCGCTTTCTCCTACTGTATAACTACCGAATTCTGTAAAAATATTAGGCACAGGCACCTCAGCCTCATCGCACGTGATCTTGATTTGATTGATGATCTCATCTACCATATAAGCATAGTCGTAATCAAAAGCCAACGAATTTTTAATAGGAAAGCCTCCACCAATGTTTAGACTGTCTAATGAAGGACAAATCTTTTTCAACCTAATATAGACCTTAAGACACTTATTCATCTCATTCCAGTAATACGCGTTGTCACGAATCCCTGTATTGATGAAAAAATGAAGCATTTTAAGTTCCAACTGATCATTATTCTTAATCTGGTCTTCATAAAAAGGAACAATATTCTTATATCCTATTCCTAACCTTGACGTATAAAACTCAAACTTAGGTTCTTCTTCTGAAGCAATACGAATACCTATTTTAAAATCACCTTTAATACCTTCAGTAAGCAGATTGATTTCCTCATAATTATCAATGATAGGAATGCAGTTCTTTTGCCCATCATTGATAAGATTGGTAATATTCTTTATGTATTGGTCCCGTTTAAAACCATTGCAAATCACAAATGTCTCATCTGTGATCTTACCATTTTCTTTCAGCTTATTTACAATATTGATATCAAAAGCAGAAGAAGTTTCTATATGAATATCATTTTTTAGAGCCTCATCAAGTACATGCTTAAAATGCGAACTTTTAGTACAATAGCAGTAATTATAAGATCCCTTATAGTTATGCTTTTTGACAGCATCTGCAAACCAGCCTTTGGCTCGGTTGATATTTTCAGAAATTTTTGGCAAATAACTGAATTTCAATGGAGCGCCATACTGCTCTACAAGAGCCATCAAGTCTATATCATGAAACTTTAATTGATTGTCCTCAAGTTTGAATTCCTCTTGAGGAAAGTAGAAAGATTGATCTATAAGATCTATATACTTTGTATTCATTAAATTGTTTAAAGCAGGAAATGTAAAAAAAGAATTTGATATACAATGCAATCAACTCTTAAGGTAATGTAAAAAAAATACTAATCTCCCTTTTTACAACACTTTAAATCTAAAATAAAAAATAAAACAAAGCCTTAAAGCATCATAAGATTATTAATCTCCTGCTCACTCAAGTGTTTATATTTACCTCTTGGCAGGTCTTTTTTTGTCAAACCGG
>Ga0207888_100436_pt1 | contig 14907 bp, 12 predicted proteins | sample LinPmetageLP43_FD_184055 | JGI IMG/M metagenome (GOLD analysis project Ga0207888, IMG submission 184055) | Marine viral communities from the Pacific Ocean - LP-43 (SPAdes) | ecosystem: Environmental > Aquatic > Marine > Oceanic | place: Pacific Ocean | collected 2010-08-27 | reverse complement strand
TGTAGCTTTTACGTGGTATAAAAACGGAAATGTTGTAGGAAACGGACAATACTTTTCAGAAGGAGATGAAGCAACAGATATGCTTGATCCATTAGCGAATTATAGTGTAACCCTTACCACTGAAGAAGGAGATGTATTGAGCACTTGTGATTTTACAATCGAGTTAGATGTTAGCAGTAAAATAAAATTAGCTCCAAATCCTGTACAGGTAAATGCATCAACAACACTTTTTGCAAATTTCGAAAAAGAAGAACTAAAGAATATGAAGGTATCCATTCTAACTATGAGTGGAACCTTGATAGATACATTCTATACCAGTTCTTCAAAATCAACTATTCAAATGCCTGCAAGTATACAAGCAGGAGTATATATTTTAGTTTGCGAAACCTCAAGGCAAACACAAACTGTACAATTTATCGTTCATTAAATAACCGGCAATAGATGAAGTTTTTTATAAATACAATAAAGCAAGTGAGTAGTATGTCTAAAACCCTAATACTCGTATTATTTTTAGGTTCTACTGCTCTGCAGGCACAACATAAGAATGAAGTTGTTGTGCATATCAACGGCCCCGTTTCGGTTCTGGAATATGATGTTATAGATGATTCAGCAGCCTTAGATAATGGAATTGGTTTTGGTCTGGAGTATGGAAGGTATCTTTCTGATAATTGGAGTTTAAGGACTGGTGTGGCTTTGCAACGCTATAGTGGAAATGCAAAACTCAATCGTATTGAAGGTGATTATCTTACACAAGATTCTGAAGCCGAAAGCTTTGAGTTTAGATATGAGTTCACAAACTTTAAAGAGAAGCAAGAGGCTTCTTATGTTCAAATCCCCTTAATCCTACAATATGAAGGAAGCGGCACTACCCGCTTTTTTGCAGCAGGAGGGGTGAAGGTAGGTGTTTTAGCAAGTAGTGATTACGAGTCAGAAGCAGATTTATTAACTACTGCCGGATATTATGAGCAATACGACGCGTTGTTAGAAGGGCCTAAATTTGCAGGCTTCGGTAACTTCGGAAAGTACACTTGGAGTTCAGATGATTTACAATTGAAGACCAATGTGATGCTGAGCCTTGAAACCGGTCTTAAATTACCTGTTTCTAAATGTAGTTATTTCTATGTAAGCGTTTATTTAGATTATGGTCTGGTCAATATTTTTGATGATACATCAGGTAATAGACTGTTGGAATACAATACAGAACCTCAAGTCAACTTTACAGGAAATAGTATTTTAAAGTCTGCTCCAGGAGAAGTAGAAGATATCAAAACAATATCCTTTGGGTTTAAGCTAAAATATAGTTTAGGGTTTTAATTAATGTGACTTGAAAACTTCAGAAGTTAAATACATATTAAAGAATTTAAATAGGACTTGATTGAAGTACTGTGGGCTAATTTTGCATAAAAAGAATGTTATGACACAGACAATTTTGTTCAATAAGAGACCAGAAGGAGCGCCAACTTCAGATAGTTTTAAATTTATAGAGGAAGCAGTTGGTGAGCCACAGGAAGGAGAATTACTGGTAGAACCGCGTTACGTTTCTGTAGATCCGTATTTGAGGGGGCGTATGAACGATACCAAATCCTATGTGCCGCCTTTTCAGGTGGGTGAGCCTATGACCTCTGGAGTAGTTGGAGAAGTGATCACTTCAAAAAACGAGAACTTTAAAGCAGGAGATTTTGTTTCTAAAGTTATGCCATGGAAGCAACAGCAAGTCATCACTACAGACGACCTGCAAAAAGTAGACGCAAATCAAGCACCACTTTCTGCTTATTTGGGAGTTTTAGGAATGACCGGATTAACGGCTTACAACGGTCTTATGGAAATAGGGAAGCCTCAAAAAGGGGAGACCTTGTTGATTTCTGGAGCTGCAGGAGCTGTAGGAAGTATCGTGGGACAAATAGGTAAGATATTAGGATTACGTGTGGTAGGTATCGCAGGAAGTGACGAAAAGATAGACCTGTTGAAAGACAAATTTGGTTTTGATGCCGGTATCAATTATAAGGAAACATCAGATATTAAAAGTGCCATCGGTGATGCTTGTCCTGATGGTGTGGATATTTATTTTGATAATGTAGGAGGTGATATCTCAGATGCAGTACTCTATCACATCAATAAATTTGCCCGTATTATCAATTGTGGAGCTATCGCAGTATATAATAAAACTTCTATACCTCAAAGCCTGAGTGTACAACCCTTTTTAATTAAGAATAGTGCGCTGATGCAAGGTTTTATAGTTTCTAATTATGCGTCTAAGTTTGAAGAGGCTATAAAGCAATTGGCACAGTGGTTACAAGAAGATAAGCTGGATTATTCTGAAACTGTTGTAGAAGGTTTTGAAAATATTCCTCAAGCATTTTTAGATCTTTTTGAGGGTAAGAATAAAGGTAAAATGGTGGTTAAGGTTTAATCTCTTAAATAACACAGAATTTAAAATGCTCCGAGACTCAATAACGATTGATACCCGGGGCATTTTTTATATTCATTTTTGAATAAAGAATCTTTTTACACAGAATTCAGGTAATTAAACTCAACTCAATTCCAGATGCCATTTGCCTGAGTCAGTATCACAGGAGCAGCATCGGTAACTAAAATCGTATGTTCGTGCTGTGTGACATAACCGCCTCTGTTGCCTACAAGCGTCCACCCGTCATTCAATTCTACCGCTGTGTTGGATCTGGTTGAAATGAAGGTTTCGATAGCTACCGTAGTATTCTTCTTAAAGCGTTCGCGATTGCTGCGTACCCGATAGTTTAGGATGTTGTCAGGTGCTTCATGCAGACTTCTGCCTACACCATGGCCGGCAAGGTTTTCAATGACCTTAAAGCCTTTCTTCTTCGCTTCGGTTTCTATAAGATGACCAACGTCTGCAATCTTAACACCATCTTTAATACGATTGATTGCTTTTTGTAGAATGTATTTAGACGCATCTACCAGCGGCTGGTGGTTATGCAGATCTTTATCCAATATAAACGAACCTCCGTTGTCTGACCAGAAGCCATTGAGTTCTGCAGAAACGTCTATGTTGATCAAGTCACCTTCTTTTAAGATTTTCTTAGTAGAAGGAATACCGTGAGCAGCTTCTGTATTTACACTGATGCATGTATAACCGGGAAAACCATACGTCTCAAAAGGAGCTGATTTGGCTCCGTGCTTTTTCAGAAGCTTACCACCATAAGCGTCTAGTTCTTTAGTAGACATTCCAACTTTTGCATACTCACGCATCAGTCTAAGCGTTGTGGCAACCACTTCACTTATTTTTTGCATTCCTACTAATTCAGATTCTTTAGTAATAGACATTTGTGGGATTTTGTGTTGCTGCAAAGTTAGCCTTTTAAAAATATGAATGGAACGTAAAGCAAGACATGCCGATGAATTTTGGGATTGAGAATAAGTTTTTGCGCTATTCTTCGTTAGTAACTGTAACAATTACGTTTTAAAAGATGTCTTTTAATAGGAGTAACTTAGAAATAAGCAGATGAAGCATATAGACTATCTTGAGGAGTGTTTAGAAGAATTACCGGAAGGGTATGTGTTTACTCATGAGGAGTTTAAAGATATTCCCGGTTCAGAAGAGGCGATCGAAAGATACCTCAATAGCTTATCCAAAAAGGGAACAATCAATAAGTTGGCTAAAGATAAATTTTACAAACCACTTATAGCTGTAGAAGAAAATCTATCGCTCAAACCGTATGAAGTTGTTAAAGATTTTCTTTTTAAAGATGGAAAACAAATAGGCTACCTTACCGGTTTCAGTAGTATTGCCGCTTTGAGTTTTGACCATACCAACCCTACGCAAATCGAACTTGGTATAGCAGAAGTACGCAATCCCTTAAAACGGGGACCTTTTAAAATAACATTTATAAAACAGGATAATCCTATCGTTCCAGCGCATATTCCCTATTTTAGAGTGTTAGATGTGTTGCGATTTATACACAAAACTACAGTTGTTACGCCAGACGAAATGTGTTTTTACATCACACAGCAGTTAACCGCTTTTACAGGAAGAGAACATCAAACACTCATCAAGCTTGCTCAGGCATATAATGCACGTACCCGAGCACTTACAGGAGCTCTTATAGAAAAGATAGGCTACGTTAAGCCAGAGGTTTTAGAACTTTTAAAAGCATCTATTGCCGGCTGTACTTCTTTTACCTATCACATAACACCTAAAAATCTACCCAATGCTAAAAACTGGAAGATTATATGTGATTAAGATCCTTTATTCTGAAATTATATTAATAACAATCCCCGATAAACAGTGTTTACCGGGGATTGTTATTTTAAAGAAGTTGAACTACTAGGTAGCAATCCATCTAAATGTGTGATCGCGTTTAGGCACTACAATACGCTGCGAGATCCGTTCTAAGCGATCAGGCAGATTCATTAGATAATCGCGGGCACGCTCTCCTTTATCGTTAAGCCCTTTAATATCATCAATCTTCCAGTCGATAACTAATGATTTTAAAATGGTGATATAATCTTGTGTGGTATAGACCATTGAGCGTTGAGCCGCATCAGAAAAATGCTCCCAGAGTTCACCTATTTGCTGGCCACTTTCGCGTAAGAACATTGCAGGCATCACAATTTTATTGCGCATCATAGACTCAAAAGCCATCATCATTTCACTAGGATCCAGTTCAAAAATACGACGTACAAACTCCATATAAGCAGAAGCATGACGGGCTTCGTCTTTGGCTATGGTATTACAAATTTTAGCAAGTTGTTTGTTACCTGATTTACGAGAAAACGAAGCTACACGACGGTGTGATACATTGGTAGCCAACTCCTGAAAGCTGGTGTATACAAAGTTCTTATACGGGTCCATCCCGGTACCAATATCAAAACCATCACTGATGAGGTATTGCGTACTCACTTCCATCTCGCGCATATTTACACGACCGGATAGGTATAAATATTTATTTAAAAGATCACCGTGACGGTTTTCTTCGGCCGTCCAGGCGCGTACCCATTTAGACCATCCGTTACCATTTACCTGATCTACACCCTGTACACTCATCAGCCAGGATTCGTAGGTAGGAAGCGCTTCTTCTGTAATCGTATCACCTACCAAAACGGTAAAAAGGTCGTAATCCATCTCGCGGCAAAGCTCCTGAATTTCCTTAACATCGTCAATGAATTCCGGGTTTGTCGCATCTGGAAGCATATCAGTAGGCTGCCAGTTTTCTTCAACAGATTTGAGGTATTTGCCTATCAACTCATCCATAGATTTTCCTATGGTTTGCATGACTTCTAGACGTATATTATTTAATTCCATGGGTATTATGCTAATCGTTAAATGACATATGTAGGGTTTGTGCTTAAAAAACGCTTAAGCATCGTGCGTAAAGGTAGCAGTTTTAGACGGTTTGTACTTTAAATGCTATAAAATCTTACTATGCGTGCATAGTTTCTAGCTTCTCAGTTTTGTCTTTTAAAAGTTATTCGACTACTTTGATTAAAATTCTTTTTACTGATACTTAGAACGTGGTTTATTAGTACGTTTCTTTTGCACTACATAACCAACAACTACCATTCCTAAAGTCATTTCAGAAGGATCTTGTTTTAAGGCAATTGAAACCTTAGTTTGTTTAGTGTTTAATATCAGTTTTTTGGTTTCAAAACCTATATACGAACAAATTAGTTTGTCGGATTTATTAAATACTTCCACTGGGATTTTTAAGTTGAAGTTTCCATCAAAATCTGTTTGAGTAGTTATGTTGGTATTTTCAAGTTGAATAGCTGCTCCCGGTAAAGGGTAATCATTTTGATCCAAAACAGTTCCATTGAATGTAAAGCTTTTGTCACTGTTAATTTCAATTACTTGCTGATTCTCTTTTGACTGTTGCTCCTGCTGAGAAGAAACTTTAATTTTCTGAGCTTGCACCGGTTCGCATAAAGCTAAAAGCGAAGTAAAAGCAGCTGCAATACCTAAATTTCTTAAAGGTTTTTTCTTCGGAATGAAGTAGGTAGTTTCCAGTTGGTCTTTGCGGTATCGCCCACAAATTTTCTCACCGTTTTTTACCTTATCGGCAATTTGTTTTCGCGACAGCTCAGTAAAATCGACAACTTCTTTTTTACAACTCGCACAAAACCGACCTTGCGAAGCAGGTGTCATTATCGACCAGTCCTCGTGGCAAGGTTCGGGTATGTTGAGTTTAAAGTGCATTTTTAAAGTTTAGAAATTAAAGTCTCAGTATATATACTTACTGTTTTTATCAGTGTTCACTGCCTACTGAAACTACTTCCTGAACTACTGTTTAATTTCTTCTTGTTTTTTAATTTCGCTTACATCACGGTTTTTTACATATTTTTCTAACCATTGATCTTGTTCCCATAACATGTGTAGAATAGATTCTTTAGCTGCATAACCGTGACTCTCTTTAGGTAGCATCACTAATCGTGCCGTTGCGCCTAATCCTTTTAACGCATTAAAATAACGTTCACTTTGTAATGGGTAGGTCCCGCTGTTGTTATCAGCGACACCGTGAACGAGCAGTAACGGAGTTTTCATCGTGTCTGCGTGCATAAACGGACTCATATTATAATAGATGTCTGGCGCTTCCCAGTAATTACGCTCTTCAGACTGAAATCCAAAAGGCGTCAGCGTACGGTTATAAGCTCCGCTTCGGGCGATACCGGCAGCAAAAAGATCAGAATGCGACAATAAGTTTGCGGTCATAAAAGCCCCGTAGGAGTGTCCGCCAACGGCTACCTTGTTTCTGTCTATATAACCGAGTTCATCTACAGCATCAATCGCCGCTTTTCCGTTAGCAACCAGTTGTTTGATAAAGGTGTCATTAGGCTCAGTATCTCCTTCACCCACAATAGGGAACGAAGCATCATCAAGCACCACATAACCACGGGTTACCCAGTATACCATAGAACCGTAATACGGATAGGTAAACTCATTGGGGTTTGAGGTGGTTTGCCCGGCGCTGTTTTTGTCTTTGTACTCGGTAGGATAGGCCCAAAGCAACATTGGTTTTTTCTCTTTTTTCTCCATATCGTAACCCACCGGTAGGTACAAGGTTCCAGAAAGTTCGAGTCCGTCATCGCGCTTGTACTTGATTACTTCTTTGTGTACATCCTGAATACTCTTAAACGGATTCTCAAATCGCGTGATCTGCTTTAAGCTATTATCGTTTAGATCGCGGATGTAATAATTGGGATATTCGGTAGGGGCTTCTATACGAACCAGGATTTTTCCGGCCTCCATATCAATTGCTTCCTGTAGATTTTCGAGTTTATCGGTGTATTCTGACTCATACATGCGTTCTTTTTCCTGAGTTGCCAAATTCACTTTATCTATAAATGGAAACTGTCCGCGGTCGCTAAAACCGTCACCTATCAGGTAAGCGTTTCCATCAATAAGCGTCAGGACGTTTTGTCCATAATCATTTTCTTGGGTTAGAAAATTTCCGGGATCGCTGTAGGTATCCTGATAATTTCGGTCTGAAATCAATACCGGTTCTGCCGAAGCATCAGCGGGATTGAAGGTATAGGTTTTGGTATTTCGCGTATTCCACCAGTAATCGTAGGCAACAGCGGTAGAATCATTGCCCCAGGTAATGCCGCTGTAACGGTTTATGGTTTTAATCACTGGTTTCACAGCACCGGTAAAAGGCGCCTCCTGCATATAAACCTGATCGCGGAAGGGAACATCCACTTCGGGATCTCCTTTGTCTAAAGCCTCAGCCCAAACTAAAGTGGCCGATTTGTCTGCTCGCCAGTTGAGGCTGCGTTTTCCGGTTTGAGTCGCCATAAACCCCTGTGGTAATTCTTCAATAAGCGGTACTTCATTCACCACTTTTACTTCGGTTCCATCCTTTTTATAGACGGTTACGGTTTCAGGAAAGCGGTAGTACGGCACGATATACGAGAAAGGTTTATGAATACTGGTAACCATTACATATTCGCCATCGGGCGAAAAGGATACGTTTGTAAACATATCTGCAGTATGCCAGATGGTTGAGGTGCCATCCAAATCTTTTTTTACCAAAACCGAAGTGGCCAGTTGCTCAAAATTTGCAACGTCGTTGGGGTTCTGCAACAAATCTTGATAGGTGCGGTTTTGCGCTTTAGAACCATCACTGGTAGAAATCGTAGGACCGGTAGGTACTGCCTCAGCCGTATTGATCAATTCTTTTCGGGTAGCCGGAAGCATATTCAATAACAGACTTTCTCCGTCTTTAAACCAGCTGATGGGATTGCCCATATTGGCGTTGAGGGTAGCTTCGGTCAATTTACTAACTGAAGCTTTATCCAAATCCAGAATCCAAACTTCAACACCCGAATCTGTGGTGTTGGTAAGAGCCATTTTGCTTTCGTCCGGAGACCAGCTGAAGTTGCTCAGCTTTGGATTTTTGGGTAGTCCACTAATCTTGCGGGCATCCATCTCGTCAACCCCTTTGATTTTTACATCATTGTAAAAGGTGGTTCTGCTGCCGATATTGGTTTTTGGATTGATACGTAATCCTCCCAGTCGCAGTTCTTCTTCAGAAAGTTCGGCGATAGTTTTATAGCTGTCGCGATAGAGTAAAAGCATCGTATCACCTTCAGTATTCATAACTACAGCAGGAGCCCGGGGTACATCTACAAGATCCATAATTTCTTTTGGCGGTTTCTGATAGTTGAGATTTACCTGAGCAAATACTGATGTGGTAATCAGCATAATCAGGCTGAGCAGCGTAATTTTTTTCATAGTTTGTGTGCTTATTTTTAAATGGAATATGTTGCACCATATCTACTGAAATCGGTGCAGCACGTCGTGTAGGTAATTTACTCAAAATATACCGGTTTTGAGTTTGCTCGTTAGAATTTTAGCTAGATAAGTGTTGTTGTCTCCTCTAAAAGAAATGATCGTAGAACCTGAGTACTACGAACTTCTGACTCTAAGTTGTTATGCGTGCATAGCTAAATGGGAATACTTTAAAGCATTTAAAATTGAAGAAACAGTATATTACGTCCTGTTTAAAAGCTGTCTTGTGACAGATTCTTATTTCAATTAGATTTTATTAAACTATGTATAATTCTCGAATTGCCGGAATGGGCGCTTATGTCCCCGAAAATGTGGTTACCAATGACGACTTGTCTCAAATTATGGAAACCAACGATGCCTGGGTACAAGAGCGTACGGGTATCAAAGAACGCCGACACATAAAAGATGGCGATGGAAACAGTACTGCTGTAATGGGCGTAAAAGCGGCGAAAATCGCTTTAGAACGCGCAAAGATGACTTCGCAGGATATCGATATGATCGTTTTTGCGACGTTGAGTCCGGATTATTATTTTCCAGGATGTGGGGTGCAGGTGCAGGAACTACTCGATATGCGTACCATACCCGCTCTTGATGTACGTAATCAGTGCAGTGGCTTTGTGTATGCGCTTTCTACGGCAGATCAGTTTATCAAGACCGGAATGTATAAAAACATTCTCGTGATTGGTTCTGAAAATCACAGTGGTGGATTGGATATGACCACACGAGGTCGCAGCGTTTCGGTGATTTTTGGCGATGGGGCAGGAGCTGCAGTGCTTACCCGGGAAGAAGATAACAGCAAAGGTATTTTATCTACGCATCTACACAGTGAAGGCAAGCATGCGCTTGAACTCTCGCTTAAAGGTCCCAGTACAATGGAATGGGTGCCCGAGTTGATCGAGAAAAATCCTCAGGAAGATATCCCGTATTACCCCTATATGAACGGACAGTTTGTATTTAAAAATGCAGTTGTGCGCTTCGCGGAAGTGATTAATGAAGGTCTCGAAAAGAATAACCTTACGGCAAAAGATATCGATATGCTGATCCCACATCAGGCGAATCTGCGAATCTCGCAGTTTGTACAGAAAAAGTTCGGGTTGTCTGACGATCAGGTCTATAATAACATTCAGAAGTACGGAAATACCACAGCAGCATCAATCCCAATCGCGTTAACCGAAGCTTGGGAAGAAGGGAAAATAAAAGAAGGCGATACGGTAGTCTTAGCTGCTTTTGGTAGCGGATTTACCTGGGCGAGTGCGATTATAAAATGGTAGAGCCCCCTAGCCCCCGAAGGGGGAATTCTTAAAAACTGAAAAGAGCAACTGAGTTGCTTTTTTTTATGTCGACAGTTTTGATTCTCAAAACTAAAATGTTATACTGAGCATGTAAAATTATATCTGTATTGAAATTTTGTTTTGTCACACTGAGCTTGTCGAAGTGCAATGTAACCAAGACTTTTTTATGGATCATCAGTGTTTGGCAAACTCAGACGACAGGAGGTCAAAGAAACTAGCGGGTAAAATTACGATGTTGGGTTGCGGTAAAATAATCTCTGAAAATCTGATTGATCACTTGATTTTCACGAGCAGCATTGATCCCCAAATGAGGATAAATCTCAATAATTGCCTGAGAAAGCGCCCTCATCGAAGCAGCAGCGGTCTCGTGAACATGTTTAATAAAATAAGCAGTAAGACCTTTACCAAGTTCTATTTGTTGTTCAATAGTTTCGGCAAAGGCATTACTGTTTTGATTGGCTTTAGTGATGGTATCTTTCAGTGATTTAATATTTAAATCTTTATCAATTTTTAGGACTTCTTCTTTAAAATGGGTAGCCATCCCGATATAATTGACCCAGAGCGTCAAATCTGCAAATACCCGAAAATTGACTTTAAAAATAGGATTAGGTAGGTTAAACTGATCGTATTGAAAGCTATCCGCTTCCTCAACCATCAAATCATCAATGCTAAAGGAACAGGTGCGTGATGCCTGCATTCCCATCGTATTCCAATCGTCAATAAGATTTACACCTGCTTTGGGAATGACAAAGGATTTAAATAGCGGGCTTCCGTCTTCCTGTAGGAGTTCTTTTCCGTTTTCTTTGATTTTTGCGTTTACGGTGACGTGGGTGAGATAGGGGCCTCCGGTGGCATACTTCCAGGTTCCGGAAAGTTTATACTGATCGCCGGTTTTTTCGGCTACGCCAAATAAGCCACCGCTACCGCCCAGAATGGGTTTTTGATGGGTGTCTATAAAAATTCGCTGCGCTGTCTCCCGCTTCATGTTTCCTATAAAATAATTGGCACCGCTGCAGAGCGTGACTGTCCAGCCCAGGCTTCCGTCTATTTGAGCGAGTTCTTTCAGTTTGTGCAGTCCTTCAGTCAGCGTTAATTCTAATCCGCCATGGCTTTTAGGTACCCAGATATTCCAGAGATTTTCACTAGTAATCCATTCCAGAATCTCCGGACTTAATTTTTTCGCCCCTAAAAGACGTTTGCTAAGCAGTTTGTGGTCTGAGTCGTTGTTCATTTTTAATAAGTTTTCGCCATTTTAAATAGCCCGAAGTACCCACAATAAATAAGAAAACGGTAAGGCCCGCATAAATGTATAGCTCTTTGTAGATAAGCAGGGGAATGGAAATGATATTACTAATGTTGAGGTAGATCCAGTTTTCAATTTTTCTCCTGGCCATCAACCACATTCCTGCCCAGGCAAATGCGCTTACTACAGAATCCAGATAGGGTACATCAGAATTGGTATGCTGCGTGAGCCAATAACACATCAACACAAAGCAACCGGCAACAATGCCCGCTGCTTTTAAATGTTCGTTTCGCGTAGCATAGGCGATAGGTGCCTCGTGTTGTTGTTTGCCAAACTTCCAATACAGCCAACCGTATACGCTCATCACCAAGTAGTAGAGGTGCAGCAATATATCAGCATAGAGTTTAGAATGGTACAGCACCCACATCCCGATAACTATACTAATAATGCCAAAAATATAATTGTTGGCGTTGTTTTTGCGGGCAAGTAAAACCTGAGTAATACCAAAAGCGGTACCCAACCATTGTAGCCAAATAAAATTCATAAAAAACTCCTCCATAATACAGAATCAAAAAATGTATTCAATGAGGAGATGAGCCCGTTAGGTAGAAGCACACAAGTTGTGTAGCACAAAATCCCTACGCCGGTACTAACCGGATCAGGTGCGAGGTAAAGCCTCTGGGTATCATCTCAGCCTACATTCAATTGAGTAAGCACCCCATTTCTAGTTGTAAAGTTAGGTGTATCTTATTAAAAACGCCCTGAAATCAGATGGATTTAGGGCGTTTTTTAAAAGTCTTTTAAAGCCAATTATTTTTTCTTCGGTTTAAAAACCGGAAGTATTTTTGTGGAAACCTCGCCGAAACCGATGCGGGCAGCTCCGGTTTTTTCACAATGTCCGCGTACGATCACAGTATCTTTATCTTCAATGAATTTGCGGTCACCGCCTTCTTTTAATTTAACTGGTTTAGAGCCCTTCCAGCTTAGTTCTAGCATAGAACCATAGGACTTGGGAGTAGGTCCTGAAATGGTACCGCTACCCATCATATCACCACTGTTTACAGGACAACCGTTAATAGTATGATGCGCCAATTGCTGGCTCATATTCCAGTATAAATGCTTAAAGTTAGATTTAGAAACTACTGTTTCTGTTTTATTTTCAGGCTTGATGCTAACTTCAAGGTTGATGTCAAAAGTCTTTTTACCGGTATATTCTAAATACGGAAGTAATTCTTTTTCCGGCTTTGGGCTCGCCGTTCTAAACGGCTCTAGAGCATCTAAAGTAACAATCCATGGTGATACCGAAGAAGCAAAGTTTTTTCCTAAGAACGGCCCTAATGGAGCATATTCCCAACGCTGAATGTCCCGGGCACTCCAGTCGTTAAATAATACCAGACCAAAGATGTATTCTTCAGCTTGATCAGCAGGAATGGGTTGTCCCAATTCGTTTGCGTCTGTGGTGATGAATGCCATCTCCAATTCAAAGTCTAACTGACGCGACGGTCCAAAAATAGGTTCAGTAGCACCATTAGGTAACTTCTGACCTTGCGGTCTGTGAACCGGAATTCCTGAAGGTATAATAGAACTGCTGCGCCCGTGATACGCAACCGGCATATGTAACCAGTTAGGCATCAGTGCATTTTCAGGATCACGAAACATCGCACCTACATTAGTAGCATGTTCTTTACTGCTGTAAAAATCGGTGTAATCACCTATTTGCACCGGAAGTTGCATTTCTACTTCATTTAAAGCAAAAATAACGGTATCACGATGATCAGGATTGTCTCTTAGATCAGCATTACTTTGTTCAAAAATTTCAGAAATACGATTGCGTACGGCACGCCAGGTCTTGCGACCGTCAGCAATAAAATCATTTAGGGTATCCTGTAGGAAAATATCATCTGTAAGTGGTATCCCTTCAAAATAACCCAATTGATGCAATGCACCCAGGTCTATTGCAAAATCACCAATGCGTGTACCTATGGTGATGATATCATCACGAGTTAAAAACACGCCAAAAGGAATATTCTGAATAGGGAAATCTGTTTGTGCAGGCGTTTCAAGCCAGGTTTTACGTTTAGGATCGTTAGTCTTTGAAGGCATATATTTTTAATAAAATGTTAGTAAATGCTCATTTCAAATATAGAATTAAAATAGTACCAACCAATTCTAATGATTACTTTTGCACCTAATTTAACAAACTTTATAAAGCATGCAACGGGATACTGAAATCTTTGATCTTATTCAGGAAGAAAAACAACGTCAACTTAATGGTTTAGAGTTAATTGCATCAGAGAACTTTGTCAGTGAGCAAGTTATGGAAGCTGCGGGCTCTGTGCTTACCAATAAATATGCAGAAGGGTATCCCGGAAAGCGTTATTATGGAGGCTGTGAGGTAGTAGATGTGGTAGAGCAAATCGCAATAGACCGCGCCAAAGAACTTTTTGGAGCAGCATATGCTAACGTACAACCACACTCCGGTTCACAAGCGAATACTGCAGTTTTTCACGCCGTGATGAAACCGGGAGAAACTTTTTTAGGTTTTGATCTTTCTCACGGGGGGCACCTTACACACGGTTCGCCGGTAAACTTTTCAGGTCGTTTATACAATCCGGTATTTTATGGAGTTGATAAAGAAACCGGATTATTAAACTATGACAAGATCGAAGCGCTTGCTGTGCAAGAAAAGCCAAAGATGATCATTGCCGGTGCATCTGCATACAGCCGCGAGATCGACTATAAGCGTTTCCGTGAAATTGCAGACAAAGTAGGAGCGATCCTTATGTGTGATATGGCACACCCTGCCGGCTTAATAGCAAAAGGAATCATCGGAGACCCGGTACCGCATTGTCATGTTTGTACGACTACAACCCATAAAACTTTACGCGGGCCACGCGGTGGTTTAATATTGATGGGGAAAGATTTTGAAAACCCATTTGGTATCAAATTAAAGAACGGAAACTTACGCATGATGTCTTCTTTATTAGACAGCGGAATTTTCCCAGGGAATCAAGGTGGTCCTTTAGAGCATATAATCGCTGCAAAAGCCATTGCATTTGGAGAAGCACTTACTGATGATTTCTTACACTATATGGTTCAGGTTAAAAAGAATGCTGCTGTTATGGCTGCTGCTTTTGTTGAAAAAGGTTACGATATTATTTCTGGCGGAACAGACAATCATATGATGTTGATTGATCTTAGAAATAAAGACATCTCCGGTAAAGATGCTGAAGAAGCTTTAGGAAAAGCAGATATCACTGTTAATAAGAATATGGTACCCTTTGATACCCGATCTCCATTTGTAACTTCCGGGATGCGAATAGGTGTTGCCGCAGTAACCACTCGTGGATTAGTAGAAGCTGATATGGCTAAGGTTGTTGATCTTATTGATGCAGCTTTAACAAACTATCAGGATGATGATAAATTAGAAGAACTTGCCGGTCAGGTAAACGAAATGATGGGAGATCGTCCTTTGTTTAAGCACTAGGCCTGTTCTAAACTAGATATAAGAAAAGAGGCCGTCTAAAAACATTTAGGCGGTCTTTTTGTTTTTTTGCTGTAGCTATTTTTTTTGGTTTTGCGGATCGGGTAGGATTGTTAATCGTTAATAA
>Ga0207888_100434_pt1 | contig 14937 bp, 10 predicted proteins | sample LinPmetageLP43_FD_184055 | JGI IMG/M metagenome (GOLD analysis project Ga0207888, IMG submission 184055) | Marine viral communities from the Pacific Ocean - LP-43 (SPAdes) | ecosystem: Environmental > Aquatic > Marine > Oceanic | place: Pacific Ocean | collected 2010-08-27 | reverse complement strand
TAACCCCTTCTGGCATTACCGCCAACAGCCGGTAGCCGGAGTTGCTGCGCACTGGCGTTACAGTGCCGGAACACGTTTGCTCATGAGCCCGGACTTTTACTGGCAACAATGGCAGCAAAATCGAATAGACGCAGCGCTGGTCACCAACAAAATGGTAAACGAGCTGGAGCAGCGCTCCCTGCTAAAAGCGCAACTGCCGCAGTGGCGTAACCTCAGCCAGTTGGTGGACAAATACACGCGGCGCCGCCGCAAAATGCGCTGGAACGACGAGGTGGTGCTGCAAATTAGCCAAACCTGTGGCTTATTCATGCAGTTTCCAACCCGCTTTCAGCAGGCCGGTAAAGACAGCTCGTTGTATCAGCATTGGCTGACTATTTCGCGTGCCGATCGCGGCATTGAAACCTTAATGGACGAGGCTGAACTCACCGAATTGTTCGCACAATTGCCGGACGATCCGAACACGCTTATTCAGGTGTGCCATGACAACTTTTTAAGTGACGCGTCAGATTACGCTCTGCGCTGTTACAGCCAGGCACTTATCAGTGACTTATGGGGGTGGGCCGCGGCATTTTCCTATCAGGACGCTCGTCAGGACAGCCAGTGGGTATTCGAACTGCTGTGCATTCGGTTGGCCTGGGAATACATTCTGTGGCAGCTGGCCGAGCGCACCAATACTAAGGTTTATCAGCAGCTGCAGCAGGCACTTAGCGCACAAATTGAAAATTGTGAAGGGCAGGTGGCTCATATTGAGCAGCACAATAGCTTATTGTGGCAGTGGCAGGCAGCTTACGAGCGCTCGCAGCTAAACATGTTGCAGTTTAAACCCGACACGGCAGAAGAGAACAACACGCCACATCTGCAAGCGGTGTTCTGTATTGATGTGCGCTCAGAGCGTTATCGCCGTGCGCTTGAACAGGCCGGACAAAGTCTGGGCAGCTTAGTACAAAGCAAAGGCTTTGCCGGGTTCTTTGGGGTGCCGCTGGCCATTCAGCGCAAAGGTCGCGATGTTCCTCATGTACCGGGGTTATTGCAACCGGCGTACTACATTAAAGCACCAGCGCGTAAGCAATCGATTAGTTCCTTATTAAGCAATATGTTCAATGCGCCGGTCTCCATGTTTAGCGGCGTAGAGGCGCTGGGGTTAAGTAAACTGAAGTCCTTACTCACCGGAGTGCCCGGACAACTGGCTACAGCTAATAATGCGTACATTGCTGACGGCAGCATTTGTGAGCATAACGGCGAGGCGTCAATGGAATCGTTGGTGAGTATTTGCCAGCAGGCTCTGGCGGGAATGCAGTTTGAGCGTTTTGCGCAGCATATTGTGCTGGTCGGGCATGGCTCGCATCACAGCAACAATGCTCAACGAGCAGGGCTTAACTGCGGCGCCTGCGGCGGTCAAACCGGTGCGTTAAGTGCCCGGGTGTTAGTACGGCTGCTTAACAACCAGGATATTCGTGAGCATTTACGCGAGCAGGGCGTTGCTATTCCCGACGCTACTCAGTTCCATTCCGCTATGCATGAAACCGTCACCGACAAGGTTATCTGGTTATCTAATAACGTGCCGGACAGCGTCAAACAAGTGTTCCGCGCAGCAACAGAAAAGCTAACCCAGGCCTGCGGCGAGTCAGAAAAAGACCGTGAAACACGCTCCGGCCACTGGGCTGAACTACGCCCGGAATGGGGGCTGGCTGACAACAACGTCTTATTTTTCGGACAGGCTGATCGGCTAACCTCGGCTGAAACTATCGGCAGTAACTTTCTGCACGACTACAACAGTAAAAACGACCCAAATGGCGAACTGCTGGCTCAGCTAATGAGCGCGCCGGGCCTTGTTGCTAACTGGATAAACTGGCAGTACTACTGCTCAGTAACCGAGCCTAAGCAACTGGGCAGCGGTAATAAGTTGCTGCATAACCGGGTAGCTAACGACATTGGCGTTTTTGAAGGCAACGGTGGCGACTTGCGCCAGGGGCTGGCCTGGCAGTCGGTGCATAACGGTAGTGACTTTGTGCACCGGCCCATGCGCCTGCAGGTTATTGTCGAAGCCGACGAAGCCACCATTCAGCGGGCGCTGGCCAAGGCTGTCGCTTTTAACGAACTCTTTGAACAACAGTGGATCAATCTGCATCGACTGAACGCGCGAGGTGAACTATGTCCAGTGACAACACCAGTAACAGCAAAATGACAGCGACAACCTGTCATACCCTGAAAGCCTTTTATGACTGCGTGCGCTCGCGGCCGTTTAACCAGCCCTTCGCCCTGCGCTACAACGACGGCAGCATCGACCAGGGGCTAAACTCCGAAGAAGCCGCCAAAGAAAGCCTGCGCGCCCACCACAACCCCTACCTCGAACAACCCGTTGTTGTTGAGTGGGGGTGACCACCCGCCTTGTCGCCGGACATGCCCACCATGTACCTGACATGCACGCCATGTAGCCTGACATTTATGTCAGGTGAGATATTGGCCCTGACATAAATGTCAGGCTACATTCACTCGATTGCGTGAATTAGGAGCTGCTATGTTGTTAGAGGCGAAAAACACAAAGGTCATTGGAAAAGTAGCGAAAGTTGTGCGGCAACAGCAAAAGCTGGATCAGACAACAGCTGGCGCTTTTGCAGGCTGTGGTATTAATTTTGTGAGTCAATTCGAAAACGGCAAGCCAACAGTGCAACTGGAAAAGGCCCTAAATGTACTAAATGCACTTGGCATAAAAGTTTACTTAGACATTCCTGACAGCGCTTCGGGCGACAAGCTCACTGAATTAACCGGACGCCTCAATCATGAGTAGTTCACTTGTCGAAGAACGCCGTCTTGTCGTTTATATCAACGATAATATTGTCGGCGAACTGCGGGAGCATAATGGCTTATGGGCATTTGAATACGCCCTCGACTGGCTCAGTAAGCCGAATGCCTTTCCGCTCACTCCGTCGCTCCTCTTACGGCAAGAAGCGCATATCAATACCGGCACCAAACGTCCTGTTCATTAACGGTTCCACGTGTTGCTATCGATTACATCCCGGAACCGGTCTACATTGTTGAACGTTTTGATCGTATTGGGCAAGTCACCCGGGAGGACGTGTTAGCTTTCGCGCATAAGCGCCATGTAGTTTTCAATTGGACGATTATAAACTTTCAATTAGACGATTATAAATTTTCAATTGGACGTAGATTGACTTACAATTGGTCGAAGTTTAATTAAAGGTGGCGACGCTGATGAATAAACCCTTACTTGAGCGGTATACAAAGGAGAGTCTATTAGACGCTCTAGAAGACACTCCCGTTATACTCATACATGGCTCGCGACAATGCGGAAAAACAACGCTTGCTAAATCTGTTGGTGAAGTGATGGGTTATGCCTACATTACTTTCGATGACGAAAACCAATTGGGCGCAGCAAAAGCTGATCCTGTTGGCTTTGTAAAAAGCTTGCCTGAGAAAACTATATTAGATGAAATTCAGCGCGTTCCTGAACTTTTCCTCTCAATAAAAGAGAGCGTAGATGCTAACAGGGTACCTGGTCGGTTTATTTTAACGGGATCTGCCAATGTTCTACTCTTACCTCAGTTGTCCGACTCTCTTGCTGGAAGAATGGAAATTATACACCTAAGACCGCTAGCTCAGTGCGAAATTACAGGCCAAAAACCTAACTTTCTGGCGTCTCTATTTTCCGAAAGCTTATTCTCCGCTGTCACTAATAAAAAAACTGCTTCGCTGGGAAGCTCACTGGCCGATATCCTTGTCCAAGGAGGCTACCCTGCAGCCATTCAAAGAAAAGCAGCTAAACGTCGCAATGCTTGGTATCGAGATTACATTACAACTATTTTACAAAGAGATATTAAGGACTTAGCGAACATTAGAAACGTCAACTTGTTGCCAAAGCTGCTCTCGTTGGCCGCTTCACAAACAGGACGGCTGTTTAACTCCAGTGAGCTAGCATCTCCATTTTCTGTTAGTCGCCCGACGGTTCGTGAATACCTGGCCTTACTTGAACAAATATTTCTTATTGAGGAATTATCTCCCTGGCACAGCAATCGAATTAGCCGCCTTATAAAAACCCCAAAGTTGCATCTATCGGATACCGGGCTTGCTAGTTCACTACTGGGGGTAAATGCTGACGAGCTTTGGAAAGATAAAGAATTATTGGGACAATTGCTGGAAACTTTCATTTATCAGGAGCTTAGAAAACATGCGAGTTGGCATGATGAGGATCTGAAGTTCTACCACTTCAGAAACAAGGACAAAGTGGAAGTTGATATTATCATTGAGAAAAGCCGTTTAAAGGCAGGTATAGAAGTAAAAGCGGCGGCAACTGTAAAGCAGTCAGACTTCAAAGGCCTGATTAGACTTAAAGATGCCTGTAAAGGTGACTTCGCTGGTGGGATTGTTTTTTACGACGGGGAGCAAGTCCTGCCTTTTGGTGACAAACTTTACGCTGTTCCAATATCCCACCTGACGTGAACATCAGGTGACACTCACCCCATAACGCTCGCGGATCTTAGCCGCCAGCGCCTGTCGCGCGTCGGCTTCGCCATGAATTAACCGTATGCGCTTAACCGGTTCTTCGGTGGCGTCAATAAAGTCCAGTAGTTCTTGCTGGTCGGCGTGGGCGGAGTAGCCGCCTAAGGTATAAATACCCGCTTTAATCCAGACCCGCTCGTGGTCAAGCTCAACATAACCGCCGTCCGGACCATATTGCTGAATATCCCGCCCAGGTGTACCCGCAGCCTGATACCCGACAAACAGCACATCGGTACGCGGGTCGGGCAATAAAGCTTTTAAGTAGTTAAGCATGCGTCCGCCGGTACACATACCGCTGGCAGCAATGACTATGCAAGGGTCACCGCTACTCTGCAAAAGGTTCACAATGCGCTCGTGTTCGCTGTGCTCATCTACCGTCAGCAAGCGGTCAAAATTAAGCGGATGGCGATCATCACTTAAACGTTTGCGAGCTTCTTCGTCCCATAAATTCTTCATTGTTCGGTATTGTTTTGTGAACTGCACAGCCAGCGGGGAATCCAGAATAACCGTCATTTTATGCCAAACTTTATTCACCTCACCGGTTTCAGCTTCCTGCTCACGCGCGGTGTGAATAATGTCTTCCAGTTCGTACAGCAGCTCCTGAGTGCGACCAATACTAAAAGCCGGAATTAAAATAACGCCTTTGTTCTCCACACAACGCTCAACTACCGCCTTTAACCGCTGAGACCGGTCAATGCGGGACTCATGGTTTTTGTCGCCGTAGGTGCTTTCCAGCAACAGAAAGTCAGCACGCTCTAATGGCGTAGGGTCGGGCAATAGCGGAGTGTTTTTACAGCCCAGGTCACCTGAAAACACCACGCGGTAGTGGGTACTCACATTCTCAATTTCAACATAGGCCGAGCCCAGAATATGCCCGGCCTGACGAAAACGTAGCTTAAAGCGCTCATAGGCAAACTCAGTAGGCAGTTCAATCCATTTATCGTAAGCCGTAGGCCGCAGTTGGCGATGCAAACGCGCAATAACCGCATCAATAATCTGGGCGTTTCGGGTTAACCCAATTTTCAGGGCGTCTTCAATAACCAGCGGCAGCAACAGTGCGGTAGCTTTGGTGCAGTATATGGGACCGACAAAGCCCGCAATAAGCAACCAGGGCAAACGGCCTACGTGGTCAATGTGACAGTGAGTCACTACCAGCGCCTGTACCTTGCTTATATCAAAGTCTATTTCCTGGGCGTTAGAATTCGCGCCGGAACCCGAGGTTTCCGCCCCCTGAAACAACCCGCAGTCAACTAAAAGTGAGTGGTCACTGTCTAAAAAAAGCTCGTGGCAAGAGCCCGTAACCCCTTCAAACGCGCCGTGGTGTATTACGTCCATGTGTTGGTTCCCTGTGTGTCGCTTTGTAGCCTGACGTTTACGTCAGGAATGGTATCTCACCTGATATAAATATCAGGTTACAAAAACTAGCGGAAAAGCGCTACCGGAAAAATGGGTGATATTGGAGGCCTGCGCTCTCGATTAACGTTGCTGGACTATTTCAAATACTCAAGTGTTTTCAGTCGATAGTGCGCTAAAACCTATAAAGCGCTATACTCCTAAACCTATAAATGATAAAACATTAAAACCTAAGAAAGGTAACGCGTTAAACCCTAAGCTTCATAAAGCTTTTGAGTCATTATTAGGAACTCACATGAACGATGTATCACAAAAACTGGCAAGCTCTCTTGAGCAGTTAAAGCAGCTTCAGGAGTCAGGCGTTGTTGCTATACAGTCAAAGCATCTTAGTCGAACACATCGTGAACGATTGTTAAAGCACGGGTTTATTAAGGAAGTTATGCGAGGCTGGTACATACCCTCTATGCCCGATGAAAAGCCTGGTGACAGTACCTCTTGGTATACATCGTTTTGGGATTTCTGTAGCGCCTATTTGTCAGAGCGGTTCGACAACGCTTGGTGCTTATCACCAGAGCAGTCAATTAACCTTCATATTGGTGATAAAACGGTACCTCAGCAGTTGCTCGTGCGCTCTCCCAAGGGAAATAACAAGCCAACCTCTTTCTTACATGACACGTCTATTTTTGATGTCAGACTGAATATGCCTAACGCTGAACAAATTGAGAGTTTGAACGGCTTAAATGTTTACAGTTTGCCTGCTGCATTAGTGAATTGTTCGGCTAATCAGTTTTTGAATGCACCCATTCAAATGCGAACTGCCTTATCAATGGTGACCGATGCCTCAGACGTGTTATCTGTTTTGTTGGCCGGAAGTCATAGCGTGATTGGCGGCCGACTCGTCGGGGCTTTTAGAAATATTGGTCGGGATGTTATAGCCGATAATATTTTAAAAGGTATGCAAGCTGCAGACCTAAAAGTGCAGGAAGAAGACCCTTTTGAAGAAAAAGCTTTGGTCAATTTCGGTCGCCGTGACTTGTCACCTTACGCTAATAGATTAAGGCTTATGTGGGCACAAATGCGTGAAAGCGTAATAAAGCACTTTCCTGAACAACCAAAGCACCCCCTCGATATTGACACCTATATGGCCGAGTTAGAGGAAAAATACGTGACTGACGCTTACCACTCGCTATCTATTGAGGGTTATCGGGTTACAAGGGAACTGATTGAGCTTGTCCGATTAGGAAACTGGCAAGCTGACGGTTCAGATGAAAGCAAAAAGCACTTGGATGCTATGGCTGCAAAAGGTTACTGGAACGCGTTTCAGGAAGTGAAAAAAGCCGTTAGGGAAGTATTAGAAGGCAAGAACCCGGGTGAGTTATTAGAACAAGTGCATAGCGATTGGTATTTGGCTTTATTTAGTCCGAGTGTGGCGGCGGGCATTATTAACCAGGCGGATCTGGCCGGCTACCGGACAGGCCCTGTCTATATTCGTCAGTCGAAGTACACACCACCAAGCCGCGAAGCTGTACGTGACATGATGCCAACGCTTTTTGATTTGCTAATAGAAGAAGACAACGCTGCCGTTCGGGCCGTTTTAGGTCACTTTATTTTTGTCTATATTCACCCTTATTTCGACGGTAACGGCAGAATGGGTCGCTTTATTATGAATTTAATGATGGCGTCAGGTGGCTACCCGTGGACGGTGGTTCCCGTAGAGAGGCGCAACGAATATATGCAGGCACTGGAAACGGCCAGCGTTAAACAAGATATAAAGCCGTTTACCCAGTTTCTGGCGTCGCTCCTGACGTAAACGTCAGGCTACGCTGCCCCAACCAACGGAACCAACCGCTCAAAATATCGTCGAAAAGGGTGTGAAAAGCCTTTGTAGGGCAAGGGCTGCATGCGGTATCATACGCGCTTGATCTAAATTTAGTAACGCGCAAAATACAAAAAAATAACAGCACCATCGGTCTATGGGAGCCGCACCCTATGGGCGGTAGCGTGCCCAGCCGTTGTAACCAGGGTTAAAACGAATGAAAATTGCAGTAGCAGGTACAGGATACGTAGGTTTATCAAATGCGGTTCTCTTTGCGCAACATAATCAGGTTACCGCAGTCGACATAGACGAAGAAAAAGTCAAAAAAATAAATAAAAAACAGTCACCTATAGTCGATAAAGAACTTCAGTTTTTTTTACAGGAAAAGCCCCTGAACCTCAGCGCCACCACCGACGCGCACGCGGCATACAAAAACGCCGACTTTGTGGTTATTGCCACCCCCACCGACTACGACCCGCAAACCAATTACTTCAACACCAAAACCGTTGAAAGCGTTATAAGCCAGGTAATAGAAGCCAACCCAAATGCCGTTATGGTTATTAAGTCGACCATTCCGGTGGGATATACGCAGTCGCTAAAAGAAAAGTTCGGTACCAATAACATTCTGTTTTCGCCAGAGTTCCTGCGCGAAGGCAAAGCCTTGTACGACAACCTGCATCCGTCGCGTATTATTGTCGGCGAACGTTCAGAGCGCGCTGAAACTTTTGCAAACCTGCTAAAGCAGGGCGCTGAAAAGCAAGACATAGACACCCTGTTTACCGACAGTACCGAAGCCGAAGCTATTAAGCTGTTTGCCAACACCTATTTAGCCATGCGTGTTGCCTACTTTAACGAGCTGGACACCTACGCAGAAGTGCACGGTTTAGACACCAAACAAATTATTGAAGGCGTATGCTTAGACCCGCGCATAGGCTCGCATTACAATAACCCCAGCTTTGGTTACGGTGGCTATTGCCTGCCAAAAGACACCAAGCAGCTTCTCGCCAATTACGACGACGTGCCACAAACCATGATCAAATCCATTGTGGACGCCAACCGTACCCGTAAAGACTTTATTGCCGACCAAATTATTGCCAAACAACCCAAGGTAGTGGGCGTGTACCGCCTGGTTATGAAGTCGGGCTCAGACAACTTTCGGGCGTCGGCCATTCAGGGCATTATGAAGCGCATTAAAGCCAAAGGCATAGAAGTGGTAGTGTACGAACCAGAGTTAAAAGACGAGCGCTTCTATAACTCGCGGGTTATTAATAACCTAACAGAATTTAAAGCCGTGTCGGAAATTATACTCAGTAACCGGCTGGCCGATGACTTAAAAGACGTGCAAGAAAGAGTGTATACGCGCGACTTGTTTAACAACGACTAACTTATAAGAAAAGCCATGACACAAGAAAACCAGCAAAACCCAAATAATCAGCCACCTGCGCCATACGGGCCCGGGCAATACCCACCCAACTATTATAATGCCCCATACCCGCAGGACGATGAAATAGACCTGCGTGAGCTGTTTGGCATTATTTGGGACGGCAAATGGATTGTTATTGCCATTACCTTTGTGTTTGCGGTGGCATCGGTTATTTATTCATTAAGCTTGCCTAATATTTATAAAGCAGAAGCTACCTTAGCACCCACTGAAGAAGCTCAAGGCCAAGGGTTCGGTGAAGAAATGGGAGGCTTAGCAAGCTTAGCGGGGCTGAGTGTTGGAAACAAACAGGTTGATAAAGTGACCATGGCAATGGAAATATTGCAGTCACGCCAATTTCTTAAAAACTTTGTAGAAAAGCATAATATTTTACCTGAAGTAATGGCGGTTAAAGAGTGGCACCAATCAAGTGGTGAGCTGGTTTTTAACCGGGAGGTTTATAATCCAGAAACAAAAGAATGGGTACGTGAGGTTGAGGCTCCGAAACAGGCCGAGCCAAGTAGCTGGGAATACGTGAATGTTTTTCAAAATCAGATTCTTTTAGTTGAGAAAGACTCCGAAACTCCGGGTCTTATTAATATTTCAGTTAACCATCAGTCTCCTGTTACTGCCCACCAGTGGGTTGAGTGGCTAATTGAAGACATTAACAACCACATGCGTCAGCGCGATATTAAAGAAGCGCAAAGCAGTATGGAGTACCTGCAGAAAGAGTTGGGTGAAACCAACTTAAGCAGCATGCAGCAGGTATTTTACCAACTTATTGAAAAGCAAATACAAACCATAATGTTGGCAAATGTTAGGCCTGAATATATTTTTCAAGTGCTAGACCCTGCGGTAGTACCAGAGCAAAGAGACGCTCCCTCTCGAGCCTTAATTTGTATTATTGGTACCTTTTTAGGCGGCTTTTTATCGTTATTTGTTGTTTTTATTCGTCACTTAGTCAGAACCAGTAAAAGTAAGCAACCCGGCGCTTAATGTAGCCTGACGCTATTGCGTCAGGTGCTATCTTCCTCTACGTGCTACAAGGCAATAAGCAATAACCATGTTCAAACGCTTAAAAACACTATTTAAATTACTAACCTCTGAACAACGGAAACGCTTAATTCGGCTTCAGTTTCTGGTGGTGCTTATGGCTTTTGCTGAAGTTGCTGGTGTTGCCGCAATAGGCCCTTTTATGGCCTTGGTCGGCGACATTAGTTTGCTACAGGGCGACGGGAAATTAGCGCAACTCTACGCACTAAGTGGTTTTGAAAGTCCAAGAGATTTTCTTTTCTGGTTAGGTATTGCCGTACTAATAGCACTATCTGGCGCGGCAGCGGTTTCAATGTTCACCACTTGGCGGCTGTCCTTGTATGCAGCTCAGGTAGGAGCTGAAATTTCAACTCGTTTATATAAGCACTATATGCAGCAGTCATGGCTCTTTCATGCCAGCGGTAGTAGTAGTGAATTAACTAACAGAATTTCACAAGAATCGAATCGAATAACAAACCTTGTTATTCAACCTTTAATGCAAATGAATGCTAAAGGTGTGTTAGCAATAGTAATGACGGCAGCCATTTTCGTTTTCAATCCCTTAGTTGCGTTGATAGGACTGCTAGTTTTTGGGTTAGCTTATGTGGTGTTGTATAAAACAGTCCGAAAACGTTTAAGCTTCAATGGCGCTCATATTTCTAAAGCAAATCAACAACGATTTAAATTAATGAATGAAGGTTTTGGTGGTATTAAAGACACCTTATTGTTAGGCCGACAAGCAGAGTTTAATCAACTATTCGATAAATCAAGTAAAACGTTAGGACGCGCTCAAGGGGTAACAAGGGCTCTCGCTCAGGCTCCTCGGTATGCTATGGAGCTTGTAGCTTTTGGCGCAGTAATATTCTTGGTGCTGTATTTATTATCAGCCTACGATGGAAACCTTGGGAATATCTTGCCTGTTTTATCGGTGTACGCTTTGGCGGGTTTTAAGTTACTCCCTGCCTTCCAACAAATGTACACCAGCCTTGCGCAGGTAAAAGGTAATATTTCGTCTTTCGATAGTATTGAAAAAGATTTAGTAGAAAGCCAAGGTTTTGAAGATATTAAGCCTTCATGTAAGGCTGGTAAACTCTCACCTAAAAAATTAATTAAATTAGTTAATGTCAGTTTTAATTACCCGGATAAAGAAGAAAAAGCACTAAGCGAACTTACGGTGGAAATACCGGTAAATCAAGTAATTGGTCTGGTTGGTGCTTCAGGCTCTGGTAAATCAACAGCTATAGATATTTTATTGGGGCTAATTGAACCTCAAAATGGTTTTTTAGTTGTTGATGGAGAAAAAATAGATGGGCAGAAAAAAAGAGCCTGGCAGAACAACGTGGGCTTTGTGCCTCAGGCTATATTTTTAGCTGACTCAAGTATTAGAGAAAACATCGCTTTTGGAATACCTCCAGAAGAGATTGATGAAAGCCGAGTGACTAGAGCCGCTCAAATGGCTCATTTGGATGAACTGCTTGAGCGTCTACCAGAAGGTTTAAATACAAGAGTTGGTGAACGCGGTATACAGCTTTCCGGTGGTCAAAGACAAAGAATAGGTATTGCTCGTGCGCTATATGACGATGCAGAAGTTTTGGTTTTAGATGAAGCTACTAGTGCATTAGACGGTATAACTGAAAAACTTGTGATGGATGCAATTCATGACTTTTCCGGTAAAAAAACAATAATTATGATTGCTCACCGTTTAGCTACGGTTAAGAAATGCGACTGTATTTATTTACTAGATAAAGGGAAAGTTATAGATAAAGGTAAGTACGAGGATTTGGTTTCCAGAAGTGACATGTTTCAGGAAATGGCTCGGCATGCTTGAATATGCAAATAATAGTGCTTTGAACTTTTCGGTGTATTGAAGGTTGACTAATTAGAATATTCGATATAAGGCTGCAAGTATGCAAGATATTTTAGGTTTGGTTGGGCGAGAAACTCCACTATTTATTAAAGATATTAGTGTTAGTGAAAAAACGACAAGAGCGATAATTGAATCTTCGTCTTTTTTGGTTATTGGTGCGGCTGGTTCAATCGGTCAAGCAGTTACCAAAGAAATATTTAAAAGAAACCCTAAAAAACTTCATGCTGTTGATATTAGTGAGAATAATTTGGTTGAGCTTGTCAGAGATTTGAGAAGCTCTATTGGTTATATAGAAGGTGATTTTCAAACATTCGCCTTAGATATTGGGTCTCTGGAATATACCGCTTTTATAAAAAAAGATGGGCAGTATGATTACGTACTTAACCTTTCCGCGCTAAAGCATGTGAGAAGTGAAAAAGATCCTTATACGCTTATGAGGATGATAGAAACCAATATTTTTAATACAGTTAAGACGCTAGAGCAGTCGAAAGAGGCTGGTGCGCGAAAGTACTTTTGCGTCTCTACCGACAAAGCTGCAAATCCTGTCAATATGATGGGAGCTTCAAAACGCATAATGGAAATGTTCCTTATGCAGGGTAGTGAGTCGATCGAAATCTCAACTGCTCGCTTTGCTAACGTAGCTTTTTCAGACGGCTCTCTTTTGCATGGTTTCAATCAAAGAATTCAGAAAAAACAACCGATAGTTGCCCCGAACGACATTAAACGCTATTTCGTTACTCCGCAGGAATCTGGCGAGTTGTGCTTAATGTCGTGTTTGTTTGGTGAAAACAGAGATATATTTTTCCCTAAATTAAGCGAAGCGCTTCATTTAATTACATTTTCTGAAATTGCAGAGAAGTATTTGAGAAGTATCGGTTATGAACCTTATCCTTGTAGTTCTGAAGACGAAGCCAGAGAGCTTATTAAGACCTTACCGGAACAGGGGAAATGGCCTTGTTTGTTTACTTCCAGCGACACAACCGGAGAAAAGGACTTTGAAGAGTTCTTCACAGAAAATGAAGTGCTGGATATGGATCGGTTTAGCAACATTGGCGTGATTAAAAATGACGCTATTTATGATGAAAAGCTGTTAGAGCATTTCAGTAAAGAAATTAATGAACTACGAACCTCTCAGTTCTGGACGAAAGAAGACATAGTAAAGCTATTTCACGAAATGATACCTGCATTCGGTCATAAAGAGATGGGTAAATATCTCGACAGTAAAATGTAATTTGAGAAAAGTATGTCACATCATTTAAACGAGTTTATTCGTTCTCTTTATAAAACGAAGGATTTCATTCCGCTTCATGCTCCAACATTTGGCGACCAGGAAAAATCCAATGTGCTAGACACCATTGAAACAACCTTTGTGTCGAGCGTTGGTAAGTACGTTGACGAATTTGAAAGAGAAATCGAGCGTTTTACTGAAAGCCCAAAAGCAGTAGCGACAGTTAATGGAACCGCTGCACTGCATACTGCACTTTATATGGCAGGTGTAAAACAGGGCGATTTGGTAATTACTCAAGCATTAACTTTTGTTGCAACCTGTAATGCTATTCACCATATGGGTGCTGCCCCTGTATTTGTAGATGCATCACGTGAGACCTTAGGGCTTTGCCCCATCGCGCTAGAATCTTTCCTTGAGCATAACGCCAAACTAGATGGTGAACGGTGTATCCATAAAGAATCCAGGCAGGTAATAAGAGCTGCTGTTCCAATGCATACGTTTGGGCATGCCGTTCATTTGGACGAGATACAGCGTATTTGCAAAAAGTGGCATATTACTCTAGTCGAAGACGCTGCAGAGAGCTTAGGGTCTTATTATAAGGGTAAACACACAGGCACAATTGGTGAGTTTGCCGCTTTAAGCTTCAACGGTAATAAAATTATTACAACTGGCGGTGGCGGTATGGTGCTTTGTGCTAGTGATGTTGACGGTCGACGCACAAAACATATTACAACTACGGCTAAAGTACCTCATCCTTATGAGTTTTATCATGATGAGCCGGGCTTTAATTATCGGATGCCGAATTTAAATGCCGCACTAGGTTGTGCGCAGATGCAAAGGTTACCTTTATTTCTGGAGCAGAAACGTCAGCTGGCTAACGAGTATCGAGAGTTCTTTAAAGGCTCGAACTATGAGTTTGTCGATGAACCAAACCATAGTCACTCCAATTTTTGGCTTAACGCTGTACTTTGTGAAGATAAAGGTGCGCGCAATGCTTTGCTCGAAGAACAAAACAGTGCAGGAATAATGTGCCGGCCTATATGGCAGCTTATGCATAAGTTACCGATGTTCGCAGAGTGTTTAAGAGGTGATTTAGAAGTGTCCGAAGATATTGAAGCGCGTCTTGTAAATATCCCAAGTTCACCAATTTGTAGATAGTAGATAATGGAATTACAATGAAAAAAGTCGCAGTATTCACAGGAACTCGAGCTGAATATGGGCTTTTGTATTGGTTGCTTAAGGATATTCAGGATGCAGATGACTTAAAACTACAGTTGCTGGTTTCTGGTTCCCATTTATCTCCAGAGTTTGGTCATACCGGAGATCAGATAGAAGCTGATGGTTTTGAAATTTCTGAAAAAATTGAAATGTTACTTTCATCAGATTCAGCGGTAGGCACTGTAAAAAGTCTAGGACTCGGTATTATTGGGTATGCTGACGCCCTTGAGCGGCAACAGCCGGATATTTTGGTTGTTTTGGGCGACCGCTATGAAGCACTGGGAGTGACGCAAGCCGCTATGTTAATGCGTGTGCCTGTGCTGCACATTCACGGAGGCGAGATAACCGAAGGCGCTTATGATGATGCTATTCGGCATGCGATAAGTAAATTAAGTTTGTTACACGCAACCTCCACTGAAAGCTATCGCAAACGAGTCATACAATTAGGTGAAGCCCCTGAAAGGGTTATCACTGTAGGAGCTATA
>Ga0207888_100430_pt1 | contig 15296 bp, 12 predicted proteins | sample LinPmetageLP43_FD_184055 | JGI IMG/M metagenome (GOLD analysis project Ga0207888, IMG submission 184055) | Marine viral communities from the Pacific Ocean - LP-43 (SPAdes) | ecosystem: Environmental > Aquatic > Marine > Oceanic | place: Pacific Ocean | collected 2010-08-27 | reverse complement strand
CGCAGGGAGAGGAATGCATTACTTGAGGTTAAGTATAAAAGCTCAAAGACGAAGGAGTTTCTCAAGCAAATCGACGACAGGAGATTCACGAGCTCCCGTTAAAATAGAAATCACGCGAGTAAAGAAAATGAACAGAACATGATTAGAAGAACATACTATCAAAATCGACGCTAGGAGATATACGAGTTCTCGTGAAATAAAAAAAACGCATTCCCAAAGAAACTCCTTTTAAAAAAGAGAATACCCCTTAACTCCCTCGTACTTTAACCATAGATTACCCATAGATCCTCCATTGTTTTACCATTTAACTCTAGTGTTTATGGAGGATGAATGGAGAAACAATGGACAAACTATGTATCAACCCCGAAGAAAACCCCTTGAATATTAGGACGTTAAAAGAATTAAAAGTACTTTAGAGTGTTGATAACCAGTTAAATACCAGAAACTATGGGACAGTTTATTGAAAATCAAATCGGCATGATAAGCGGAGCGGTAGGGCCGGTGGTGTTTGTAAAAGAAAGTAACGGCAAAACCATTTTACGGAGCAAACCCACACCCAGCAAGAAACCTATAAGTGCTAAACAACAACAAAACCGGAACAAGTTCGCGCTCATGAAACACTTCACCGGGTTGCTCTATCCCATTTTTAAGGAATGTTATACCGATTTCCTTGGGAAGGACAATGCGCGGGATGCGGTGCGCAGTTATTATATGGAGCAGGTGATCCAGACCGAGCAGGAAGCTTTGCGCATCGCCTATGAGAAGGTATTGATCAGTACGGGGCGGGTACGGGCATATATACCGGTGTCGCAGGCGCGCGATGCACAGCAGGTGGTGCTGCACTGGCAGGGAACCACCCAACAGCCTTTTGCCGAAGCCGGCGATCTGCTTAGCGTCTTGCTGTATGCTCCCGATACCGAAGACTTTGTGTTCTACAAGGCTTGCGCCACCCGGGTGGCAGCAACGCACACCCTCGAACTCCCCGAAGCCTTAAGCACACAGCCTTTAGAGGTCTATACCACCTTTAGCACTGCTGCCGAAACCGATTATGCCTACTCTACCTATTTGGGGAGGCTGGATTAGCAAAACAGGGGGTGTTTTTCCCCTTTTTTTAGTTTTAAATCAGGGGATTATGGAATTCCTTACTTTTTAGTGGAGGGGTTTTGGTAGTTTTAGTTCCTTATAAAATTATTATGAAAAGATATAGAAATTTAGGAGGAGATTCGAATGTATCAGAATTTGAAATAGGAGCTGATCATATTGTTGTAAAGTTTTCAGGAACTATTAGAACATATAGATATAGCTACTCAAGAGCAGGTCAAAATCATGTAGAGGCTATGAAAAAACTAGCCCAAAACGGAAGAGGTCTTAACAGTTATATAAATAGATACGTTAAGTTTAAGTATGATAAATAATTAATCTATGTTTTTAGAAAATATTATAGTAGTTAATTATAGAAGCTGCAAAAGTTTAGATATCCGATTTTCTGAAGATATACCTAATGTTTTTATTGGCCTAAATGATTCAGGAAAATCTTCAGTTTTGCAGGCAATAGACTTATTACTATCGCCTAGATCTAAATATAATTTTTATGGAGAGGGAAACCATAAGAGCGATTTGTCAAACTCTTTAGTATCTGAAGAAGAAGTGAGAGATATTTTACTAGGAAAAGATTTGCCATTATTTCCATTTAAAAAGGAGTCAACATTGATATTAGGAAAATTAAAATATCAAGAAGAGGAGGCAATTCTTTTTGAAGAATTAAATCTTTCAAATCATTTACAATGGTCTTTTGAATCTAACCATAATGAAGAATTTTGGTTAGCTAAAGAGTTTTACAACGGTAATACACAAACTTACCTGCTAACAAAGGAATATGAGTCATATTCATTATGGAATGAGAATCAAACAAACTTAAATAAGTTAATTAAGGAAAAATCTATCTCACCAACCGATATTGAGAATGAAAATGGAAAAGGCCGTTTTTCAAATATTGAAAAGTTAAGATCAATTTATGCTGCATTAGAATGTGAATTAGTTTGGACAGAATACAATTATTCTAAAAATGACAAAGAATTGTTTCCTTCTTTTAGCTTATTTGATTGGAATAGTTCTTTAGAAGAAATCATATCTACAGCGAATGCTATAATGCAAGAAGAAATAAATGCTCATTTAAAACCGGTACGAGAAACAGCCAATGACTCTGCAAAGGAGGCTGAAATTGTAATAAATAAGAAATTTGGAGAAATAAGTAAAATAATTAGTAAAGTTGCTAAGGATGTTGAAGGGATAAGTTCTAGAGTTTTTTTTGATGTAAAGGAAAAGATTTCAGACATAATGGTTACTAAGACTTATAGTGATGGTCCGATTCATTTGGAAAATCAAGGAGAGGGCTTAAAAAGACAAATATGGTTTTCATTAATAAAGGCTAAGGCCGATACTAGTCAAGACAGTCTGAATAAATTTATATGGGCTTTTGACGAACCTGAAACACATTTATATCCAGGTGCTCAGAGAGAATTTTTTGATATTTTAAATAAGCTATCAGAAGGAAATGTTCAAACTATAATTAGCACTCACTCTACAATTTTTATTGATAAGTCAAGTTTGAACACGATAAATAGTGTCAAACAAAAAAATGATGGATATACTGAGATTAACTATTGTAAGGATATTACTTCAATTTATTCATCATTAAATGTAAAAAATAGCGACTTTCTTTTTTATGATAAATTCTTAGTTGTTGAAGGTGATACCGAACAATATTTGATCCCAAGATTATTTGAAATATATACTGGAAAGTCTTTGCTTTCAAATAATATACAGCTGATTAATATGCAGGGTAAAAATAAATGGGTGAATAATAAAAAGATTATCGACAAAATTTTAGGTGATTTCAAAAAATCTGATGATCAAGTTTTTTATCTTTTTGATAATGATATGAGCTTTGAGATTGGAAAGGCTGTAATGACTGAAAACATGTTTTTTGTAGGGAACCAAGATATTGAAGATGCAATAGATAACAAAATTTGGGTTTCTAATCTCAATCATTACTATAATGGAGTATTGGAGTTTAATGTTGAAGAGGTGCAGAGTTGGAAAGAATTAGTTCCTTTGGAAGCAAAATGTAATGATCATGAGAAATTCTATCCCATTTTAAATAGAAAAATTAAAGATAAGCTTAAAAACTTAGGTGGAGATATTGATCAATTAAAGAGAATTCCTTCTAAAGGCATTGAATCTGCTGATTTTTTGCTTCTAAATATCAATGAACTAGATGATATCCCTTTTGAAATAAGAGAAGCTTTTGATAAAGTTTTAGAATAATTGATTGTTCTATGAAAATTTATTCAAGGTTGCATAAAATCTTTTTCAATCTGAAGCGATGCTGAAAACAGTTGAGCAAGAAGAATTGCCAAAAGTTTAAATCAAAACTTAATCCCCCCGCTCCCGCTAGTCTGTGACTAGTGGCACGAATGACAGTCCGGGATTATACAAGCTTATCCTTTAGAGAAATGCTACGCTGAAACCAGTTCAGCATGACGTGACCTTGTATTTTGTAGTTGCTGTTGTGAATTTTTAGTACCCATCTCGACTGCGCTCGATGTGACATCCCAATTCAACAACTTCGTGTTTTGTACTTTTAACTTCGTATTTGGTACAGGGGTCGCGCAAGCAATTCTTTTCAATCTGAAGCGTTGCTTAAACCAGTTCATCAAGAAGAATTACCAAAGATTTAAATCAAAACTTAATTCAATAATGCTAAAAAAATTACTAGTACTACTTCTAATTACAATCAGTCATCAAGCTGTTGCTCAAAAAGGAAAAGCGGTACTTATTCTAAAAGACAGCACACGTATAAACGGATATGGCGAAATTAGCGGTGTTTCCACCACCGTTTCGATTATGTTTGAAAATGATACCTTGCGGTACAAAAAATATAACGGCAAAGACCTAATCGGGATTGATATTCTGGAGCATAATTATTACCGTAAATTCAGGTATAAACACATAGATGGCGGGAAATACCCTAAAGTTTTAGAGGTGGTTTCTCTTGATAGTTTAAGTCTGTATGTGAAATTGTATGAAGGCAGTTCGTTATCCAATTCCTTTATAAACGTACCCCAACCCGTAGGTAATCTGGCAAATTTACAAACCATTACTTTAGAAAATGGGACCGAAGTACCTCTTGGGCTTAGTCGTAATCTGTATAATGAAATTAACCTTCCCAGATACAGCTACTACGTAGGATATGGCAAAAGTGATCAGGTGGAACATCTGTACACCAAAGGGATCCCTTTTGCTAAAAGTTTTAAAAAGGCCATGATTGCATATTTTGAAAATTGCCCTGAATTGCTTGAAAAAGTAGAAAGTGGAGAATTTTCCAATACCCAATTAGGGAAGGTGTTGGATTTTTACAATACCAAGTGTTTAAAATCAACCAATTCAAAAGATCGCGACACTGAATCTGCTTCAGGATCAAACGACTAAGTTGTTTCAATCTAGTGCGTTGCTGAAACCATCATACCTTATGACAAAAATGAAATACATAATATTAACCCTAGGATTACTCGTCGTTAATTTTGCATTTGGACAACATTTGTATCCTGAAAAGTATGACGAATGTAAGCTAAGTAAATTTTGTTTGGATTGCGGCGACACAAAAGCTGAGCCACCTCAGGATTTTGTATCTGATTTTTTATCCAATCTTAACGAAAAGTCTTTGATGAAAATTAAAGGTTCAATTACGGTTCAAATCTTGGTTGACTCAACCGGAAAAGCGTGCCTGTTAAGTGCTAAAAATGAGACAAATGTTAAGTCCAAAAAATTGAAATTACATGATGGGATAAGCAATACAAAAACTTGGTCACCTGCAATAACTAAAGGAAAAGCCGAACAAGCATCTGTTTCACTATTGCTGATTTTTCAAGATGGTCAACTATTAATAAAAAGAAAAGAATTCGATTTTAAAAATCAATCGAATATGAAATCAGTAGGAACGCCAGATGTCAAAGGTTCGAAAGAATCTCAATTATCAGAATCTTGGACAGTTATTAATCAGCAAAATTCAAAATTACCTTGGGATATGTCCAGAGTGGCTTTTACTGATTCAACTAATTCTCTTTGGTTCGGTACAGATAATGGAGTTGTGAAGATGGAAAATGGGAAAATGGAAGTATTTGACTCAAAAAACTCGGCTTTAAAACCAACTTCTTATAATAAAAATAGGACTTCTTCAATTCGTGGTGGTGCTGTCGACCAATTAAATAATAAGTGGTTTTTTGGGGGGTATGAAGTTTACAAATACGACAATAAAAATTGGACCGTCTTTGACTCCTTAAACTCCCCCGTTAGTTGGATGAGAAAAATATACATCGATAAAAAAAACAATGTGTTTCTGACTTCTTCGAAAGGAGTAGTTAAATACGATGGAAATGATTGGACAATAATTGACACTTCAAATACTAAGCTTCCTTCTAACAAAGTTTCTGGAGTTTTTGTGGATAGTAAAGAACGATTGTGGATTGGAACTTATGACGGGAATATTAGAATGGATAGCGATAACATTGTAGAATATAACAATTCTGAATCACCTCTTAAAGAAGGAGCTATTACCGATATGTATGAGGATAAAAAAGGGAATCTTTGGTTTGATCTCTACAATAATGATGATAAATCTAAAGGCGGAATGTTTGTCCTACGAACTAATGGAAAATGGGAATCTTTGAAACCAAAAAAGTCTGACTTATTCACTAAAAATGATATTAATGACTTCTTGTTAGACGAAGATAAAAATGAATTATGGATTGCATTAAATAGTGTTGGATTAATAAAATACGATATAGGCAATGATAAATGGGAAACGTATACAACCGAAAACTCTAAAGTACCAAGTATTCACGTAATGCAATTAACTAAGGATGGCGATGGAACAATTTGGGGTGCAACATTTGCAGGATTGATAAAACTTAAAGCAGAATAACTTCCGCTAACAAAAATCTTGTTAAAAAGCGAAGCTGCCTTGATCATTCCGATCACGATCGAAACAGTCTGACGTATGCTCATATTTTTTTTCTAAATTAAGTTTTTGATCTGCACCCTCCGCTCCCGCTAGTCTGTGACTGGTGGCACGAACGCCAGTCCGGGATTATATAAGCTTATCCTTTAGAGAAATGCTACGCTGAAACCAGTTCAGCATGACGTGACTTCGTATTTTGTAGTTTCTGTTTTGAATTTTTAGTACGCATCTCGACTGCACTTCGACAAGCTCAGTGTGACAGGCTTGCTTTGGCAAAACTCAGCACAGGTGATTTGACCGATAAGCGGTTCTCAACTTTGCTCGCCCAACCTTGAATTTTAAATAAAGAATTTCTGATATAAGGATGCAATACTAAAACACCCCCCGCTCCCGCTAGTCTGTGACTGGTGTCACGAGCCACAACACAGGACTCTATTTGGTCTTTAGGGATTAATTTTAGCAATTTATTCAACAGAGTCAAGATTAGTAATTTGGATGCTCTTAGTTCTCTATGCTGGATTAATTTTGCTCTTGGAATTCTTTTCGGCCGGTATTGATAACGCAGCACATTTGGGCGGACTCATTGGCGGCTTTATCCTAGGAGTTTTATTGATCGCTTTTGATAAAGAAAACCTGATAAAAAATGCAGGTTAGCCGGTCAATTCTTTGGTAATTTATGTAAAGCAAATGAGTAAAAATCAAATCTTTCAAATCTTCACGATCATTGCCGTAATAGGAATGATATGCTGGTATATCACGGACTATTTTGGAGGGATGATAATACATTTATTTCAGTATGCGTATATAATTATTCCGATATTACTATTGTATTTCATAACGGTAATAACAACTCTGATAAAGCTTTCAAAAAGTGGGATCAGGGAAAACAAGGTGGTTTTTGGCGCTCATTTATTTTTTATCATTTTCATTCTTTCCACAAGTTTTATAGAATCAGATATGTTTAAATCTAAAGTTGTGCTGAGGGGTGTTTTAAAAGATGACCTGTTTCATTACACCTTAACCCTTCGTGAAGATGGATCCTGCGAAAATGAGATACAAGGATTTCTTGGTTTTAAAAAAATATATTATGGTAATTATAAAATGAACGTCAATAGAATTATTTTCAGTAAGAAACCTTACGATAACGACTTTTTACCGGACACTTTATATTTGGATAAGGCAGAAAATGCTATTTTTCTATATAAAAATGCTGAAGAAAAGCAATGGCTCAACCACTTTGAATTGATTGAAAACAACTAACGTGGCTTCGAAAAATATCAATGCGACGCAAATTAAAACAAAGCATATTAGCATCATATTCCCCGGCTCCCGCCAGTCTGCGACTGGTGGCACGAGCTATAACACCGGAGGCTCAGCTAAAACCGGTTTAAGTGCTTAACGCTAACCCCTAAATCTTAATAAAACGTCACTACCTAAACAGCTTTCCCGCTAGTTTGGTCGTTAGGCTGGCATTATAAACGTATTTAATACATTTTTTTCTGGTTTGATTGTCAGTCTTTTAGTATTTTTAATAGTTCATCAATCAAAAATCATAATGAAATCTTTAAAAGCCTTCCTGTTACTTATAGGTGCCGCCCTGCTCAGTACCAGTTGCGGTTTTGATGTAAGCTATCAATCTTCCGTAAAAACGTCCACAAGCTCCAGCCCGGCATTAACCGAAATCGCCAAAACGGATAAAGATCCTGAAGTGCGCAAACTTGCCGTGAGTAAGATCAGTTTCAGTCCGGCCCTTACGGATATTGCGAAAACGGATAAAGACCCCGAGGTGCGTAAACTGGCGGTGAGTAAACTGGATTTTGGTCCTGCATTGACCGACATTGCCAAAACCGATAAAGATCCTGAAATACGTAAACTTGCGGTGAGTAAGATCAGTTTCAGTCCGGCCCTTACGGATATTGCGAAAACGGACAAGAATCCCGAGGTGCGTAAACTGGCGGTGAGTAAACTGGATTTTGGTCCTGCATTGACCGACATTGCCAAAACAGATAACGATCCTGAAGTGCGCAAACTTGCCGTGAGTAAGATCAGTTTCAGTCCGGCGCTTACGGATATTGCGAAAACGGACAAGAATCCCGAGGTGCGTAAACTGGCGGTGAGTAAACTGGATTTTGGTCCTGCATTGACCGACATCGCCAAAACGGATAAGGATCCTGAGATACGTAAGTTCGCAGTAAGTAAGATCAGTTTCAGTCCGGCGCTCCTTGATATTGCAAAAACCGATAAAGACCCCGGAGTACGCATTGCAGCACTAGAACGGTTAAGCGACTTAAACTAAACAGTTATGAACGTTACATGGTTTAAAACGCTTTTTTATATAAGCCTGATAGCAATTGTATTGCATTCCTGTGTAGAGGTAAAACACGATACCGATACTGAAGAAAAATTTGCTAATGCAGACCTGATAGGTATGTGGAAGGTTAAGAACCTCACTCAATCCGGTGAGATACGAAGTGTGGAGCTGGTAAACGATTCCATTGCTGATATTGTATTTAAAGATTCTTCCGGGGAACGACACCTCACTGGTAAATGGAAACGAAGCGGAACAGAATCTGCAGGTGGTATTAACTTTGTGTATGATATTAAACTTTCATATGAGCATCCCGGGAGCAATTCCAGTCGCATATTACTGGGATCATTAGAGGAGATAGCCGGTAAATTAACGATCTCCTCAACTAAGGCGACCCTGGAGAAACTTTAAAAAAGTATTTTGGATTTTAATTTGTTCAAAGACTTATCTGCTTTAATCATCATCAATCAAAAAATCACTAATGAATTGTTCTTTTTTTAAAACGCTTCTTGGCGTAAGCTTGCTGGCACTTATGATGCATTCTTGCAAAATAGAAACCAGTAACGATGCGGCACAAGACTACGCTACCGCAGATTTGTTAGGCACATGGAACGTTAAAACGACAGCGCATAAGCATCCGGATATCCAATCGGTAAAACTGGTAAACGATTCTGTAGCTGAAGTGGTTATTAAAGACCTTTCGGGGAAGCAGCAGCAGGTTCCCGGAACATGGGAACGCAACGTGAAACAATCCGCAGGTCCGATGGAATTCTCGTTCGACTTTAAACTTTCGTATCATTACGATCATCAGTATGCCTTAATGGGCAGGATCGAGGAAGCAGACGATACCATGACGATCTCGGTAGGAGATCTGGTACTGGAAAAAAGCTAGAATAAACTTCATCCAACAAGACCGTTACCGCGAACGTGTCTCAGGGTATCACCAGAAGCTGGCTTCCTCGTTTACCGCGATCCGCGTTGCATTTCAATCCTTGAATAGTGAAGCGTATCAATGTTCAACATGCAAGGCTTTTTTGCGCCTCAGATCACTTTTTCTAAAATACCGTAAGGAGAAATAAAGCACCACTGCCAGCGGTAACGCGATCATTAAATACCACAACGACATATCTAGCGTCGTATTGATGGCTCCGGAAGCCGAGATCGCATAACTCCCCATCGAGGTGATGATGTAGAGCAAACCGCCCTATCATCCATGCAAAACCTAAAACTAGAGTGCAATACCCAATTACCACCGGACTGTATTCAAAATGCTATTATGTAAGAAAAATCGAATACTATACCCATACCCTAGGCGCAGCACAGAATAAAGCAGCACTTTTTTGAGGGATTGGCTTTTATGTTTTTATATTTGCGCTAAAATTTTAGATAAAAGTAGCTCTTCAGGTATTGAGCTTAAATTATACAAGGCATCATTCCTTTTAAATCCATAATTAGGATTTTCGCAAATGATTTTTAATTATAGAATTGCTTAGTTTTTAATGATCTTAATTCTACTGGGAGTCGCCATGTTTGGCTTTGTATTGTCGAGTATTCTTTTTTTTAAAAAGTCTACTAATACTAAGGCCACCTATATTTTAGGGAGTTTCTATTTTATATTATCGGTATATGCTTTTCAAGGGTATATAATAGATGGCGGGTATTTAAAAAGTTGGACGTGGTTTTTCCTTTGGCCCCTGTTACCCTATCACTTGATATTTATCCCGATCTACTATTATTTTAAAGTCATTCTAACAGATAGGCTTACCTGGCATAATGCAGAAATACTGCTATTTATCCCTTTTATACTGGGGGTTATAGATGTAACGTATGTTTATTTACAACCAGAAACTGTATTCAATACTATTATAGAGAATGCAATGGTATCTCCTGAAAAAAGGCTGAAAGCAAATTACCTGCTTCTAACTCTTAGTCAGCACATGTTACTGCGTCATCTTTGGCAATTGGGAGTTTTAATTGTAATAATACCGCAATTGAGAGACTTTTTACAAAAAGCGGAGCACGATGAATTAAAAGCTATTCTTAATAAATGGCTGCTCCTGTTTTGGTGGGTAACGATGGCCATGGCTATTTTTGCAATAGTTTATGTGTGTGAAAGAATGCTGGTAAGCACGGGGTACCATACTTTAATAATCACAGGTATTAAAGGAAGCATAGTCACCTTAATTTTTTATGTAGCAGTCTTTTTAACCGGAGTTATACCGCTTTATTTCCCCAGTATTTTACACGGGTATCCGCAGCAGGTGAGACCTATCTCTAAGATTAGTATCGAAGAACCGGATACCGACTTAAAATTTGGTCTTGACGAAGAGACGGTTAACAGCAAGCTAGAAGGTTTAAAAGCATGTAAGTCATACCTCAATACTCATTTTGGTCTCACTGAATGCGCGCTAGAATTAGATATGCCTGCTCACCATATTTCCTATTATTTAAAAAACCAGTTTGGGTTAAGCTTTGCTGCTTACAGAAATAGCTTACGCATGGATTATGCAAAAAAGCTCATTGAAGAAGGCTACTTAGAAAATAATACAATTGAAGCTCTAGCGGGAGAATGTGGCTTTGCTAGTAGGACATCGTTTAGTAAAGTTTTTAAAAATGCTACTGATGTAAATCCCAGTGCTTATGCTTTAGCAAATAAATAAGCCGTATTGTGTAAAAGGTGTATAGAATTTTATTCAACCCGCACTTTTCTTTTTTTTTCTTTTAAAATTAGGCAGTTAGGCATGTCTTCAAATAAGATTTGAAGACATGCCTGCGTGGTTTTTGTCGTATTTATTTCCCTTTTAACGTTTTTTTTGCATTCAGTTGCAATCTCATTGTGCAGGTAATCCTGTTCACCTGAGGCTGTATTAATATACCTACTTCACTATTTATTTTAAATTTTTTAAGCACATGAAACACCAGTACTTTACAAAAATTTTATTGGCATTGAGTTTATGCCTTTTGGGCAAGATGTCTTATGGGCAGACTTTTGAACAAATAAAGCCACCACCTCCTGCACCGCAATTTGTTTCTAATTTCCCAGCATTAAATCAGGGGTCTATTGCTTTTGCTGATGTAGATAAAGATGGAGACCAGTATGCGTTGGTGATGGGTTTTAGCAGGGATGATTATGAAACTCCTGTAGCTATACTTTATCGTAATGATGGTGCTGGTAACTATACAGAAGTTTTAGATACTCCTTTTGAAGGAGTCACGAGAGGCGCTATCGCTTTTGCCGATGTAGATGGGGACGGTTATCAGGATGTGTTAATTACTGGTCAAGGACCCTATGTGCCTGGGTCTGGAGAATCTAAAGTAGCTGCACTTTACCGAAATAAGGGTAATGGTACCTTTACAAAAGATACAAATCCTCCCTTTGAAGGATTAAGCGAAAGTTCTATTGCTTTTGCTGATGTAGATGGGGACGAGGATCTGGATGTACTAATATATGGGAGGGACAATGATAGGAATACTAGTACAAAACTGTATCGTAACGACGGCAATGGAAATTTTGAAGAGATGCCAACCAATTTGGAGGTATTAGGATATAGCCAATTTGTTTCTTTTGCTGATGCTGATAATGACGGGGATCTGGATGTACTAATATCTGGAGAGGACAATGATGGAAATATTATTCCCAAACTGTATCGTAACGACGGGAAAGGGAATTTTGAAGAGATGTCAACCAATTTTGAGTCAATGGGATATGGTGTTTCTGCTGCTTTTGCTGATGTAACTGGTAATAAAGCTGCAGATGTTCTGATTACTGGTATTGATGAAAATTATGATCCAATAGCCAAACTTTATCTTAACAATGGAGGTGCCTTTAAAGAGGATACAAATACCTCTTATGAGGGAGTTTACAGGGGTGCTATCGCTTTTGCCGATGTAACTGGTAATAAGGTTCCAGATGTTTTGATTACTGGTTATAGTGAAAATAACAAGAAAATAACCAAACTTTATCTTAACAAGGATAATGATACTGGTAGCTTTGGCACCTTTGAAGAAGATACAACTGCCCCTTTTGAAGGAGTTGATCAAGGTTCTATAGCATTTGCCGATGTAGATGGCGATGGGTCTCCAGATGTGCTAATTACAGGTGAGGATGGTTCTTATCAAAGAAGTGCCAAGCTTTATACAAATAACGGTAGTGGTACTTTTACAGCAAATACAACTGCCCCTTTTAAAGGAGTGCTAAATTCTTCTATAGCATTTGCAGATGTAGATGGTAATGGGACACCAGATGTGCTGATTACTGGGAGCATTAGTCAAACTGAATATAGTGCTCTTTTATTTAGAAATACAACTCAAGTTAGCACCTCACCTGAGGTATTAAGTTTTTCTCCTCAACCCGAAGCGACTGATGTATCGCTACAACCTGAATTATCGGTTGTTTTTGATAAGCCCGTAGCGTTTAATGCAAGCGGTACTTTAAGTTTAGTGGGAGCTGATGGTATTGTACAAAGCTATGATCTATCTGATGAGGAAGACCGCAAGAAATTTTCTATTTCAGAAGACCAATTGACTGTATCGCTTAAAATTGATGAAAACCTGCCGGTAAATACCGCACTTTCTGTGGGTATTAGTGCTGGTTTTGTTAAAGATAGTGATGACAACACTGTTGAAGAACTAGAAGCAAGTGATAAGGTGTGGACGTTTACCACTAGAGGTAAATTTAGCCAAAGCATTAGCTTTTCAGAAATCTCAGAAAAAACCTATGGTGATGCTGTCTTTACTTTAGGAGACGCTAAAACCGATGAAGATTTAGTAATAACCTATACCGCAGCAGATGCTACGATAGTATCTATTTCTGGCAATAAAGCAACTATTTTAAAAGCGGGAACTACAAAAATTACCGCAAGTCAGGAAGGTGATGCGACGCGTTTTGCGGCAACATCGGTGGAACAAAGCTTAACCGTTAACAAGGCGGAAATTACCATTACTGCTGATGCAAAAAGTAAAGTGTATGGTGCAACCGATCCAGATTTGACTTATGAAATTACCTCAGGAAGTTTAGAAACCGATGATGAATTTTCTGGAAGTTTAAGCAGAGCAACCGGAGAAACCGTTGGTGACTATGCGATATCTTCAACTTTAGCAAATAGTAATTATAACATCACGTTTGTTCCTGCAGATTTCACGATTACTGAAAAAGCAATCACGATTACTGCTGATGCAAAAAGTAAAGTATATGGCGCAACCGATCCGGCTTTGACTTATGAAATTATCTCAGGAAGTTTGGAGACTGGTGATGAATTGTCTGGAAGTTTAAGCAGAGCCACTGGTGAAACTGTTGGGGAATATGCAATTTCTTCAACTTTAGCAAATGCAAATTATAACATTACGTTTGTTCCTGCAGATCTTACGATTACTGAAAAAGCAATCACGATTACAGCAGCTGCAAAAAGCAAAGTTTATAGTGCAGCAGATCCAGCTTTAACGTATACTGTAAGTCCAAGTTTAGTTGGAAGTGATGCGTTAACAGGAAGTTTAAGCAGAGCCACTGGTGAAACCGTTGGTGAGTATGCGATTTCTTCAACTTTAGCAAATGGGAATTATGACATTACGTTTGTTCCAGCAGATTTTACAATTACTGAAAAAGCAATTACTGTTACTGCTGATGCAAAAAGTAAAGTGTATGGTGCAACTGATCCAGCTTTGACTTATCAAATCAGCTCAGGAAGTCTAGAAACAGATGATGAATTGTCAGGTAGTTTAAGCAGAGCCACTGGTGAAACTGTTGGGGAATATGCGATTTCTTCAACTTTAGCAAACACGAATTATGACATCACATTTGTTCCGGCAGATTTGACGATTACTGAAAAAGCAATCACGATTACTGCTAATGCAACATCTAAAGTATATGGTTCAGCAGATCCAGCTTTAACGTATCAAATCAGCTCAGGAAGTTTAGAAACCGATGATGCATTAACAGGAAGTTTAAGTAGAGCCACTGGTGAAACCGTTGGTGAGTATGCGATTGCTTCAACTTTAGCAAATGTAAATTATGACATCACATTTGTATCAGCAGATTTGACGATTACTGAAAAAGCAATCACGATTACTGCGGATTCAAAAAGTAAAGTATATGGCGCAACTGATCCAACTTTGACTTATGAAATTACCTCAGGAAGTTTAGAAACCGATGATGAATTGTCAGGAAGTTTAAGCAGAGCAACCGGTGAAACTGTTGGTGAGTATGCGATTGCTTCAACTTTAGCGAATAGTAATTATGACATCACGTTTGTTCCTGCAGATTTGACAATTACTGAAAAAGCAATCACGATTACTGCGGATGCAAAATCTAAAATTTATGGTGCAACCGATCCAGCTTTAACGTATACTGTAAGTCCAAGTTTAGTTGGAAGTGATGCATTAACAGGAAGTTTGTTAAGAGCCACTGGTGAAACTGTTGGTGACTATGCGATATCTTCAACTTTAGCAAATGGGAATTATGACATTACGTTTGTTCCTGCAGATTTCACAATTACTGAAAAAGCGATTACTATTACTGCGGATGCAAAAAGTAAAGTGTATGGCGCAGCAGATCCAGCTTTGACTTATGAAATTACCTCAGGAAGTTTAGAAACCGATGATGAATTGTCTGGAAGTTTAAGCAGAGCAACCGGTGAAACCGTTGGTGATTATGCGATTGCTTCAACTTTAGCAAATCGTAATTATGACATTACGTTTGTTACTGCAAATTTGACGATTACTGAAAAAGCAATCACGATTACTGCCGATGCAAAAAGTAAAGTGTATGGAGCAACTGATCCAACTTTGACTTATGAAATTACCTCAGGAAGTTTAGAAACCGATGATGAATTGTCAGGAAGTTTAAGCAGAGCAACTGGAGAAACCGTTGGTGAGTATGCGATTTCTTCAACTTTAGCAAATGCGAATTATAACATTACGTTTGTTCCTGCAGATTTGACGATTACTGAAAAAGCGATCACGATTACTGCGGAT
>Ga0207888_100429_pt1 | contig 15316 bp, 14 predicted proteins | sample LinPmetageLP43_FD_184055 | JGI IMG/M metagenome (GOLD analysis project Ga0207888, IMG submission 184055) | Marine viral communities from the Pacific Ocean - LP-43 (SPAdes) | ecosystem: Environmental > Aquatic > Marine > Oceanic | place: Pacific Ocean | collected 2010-08-27 | reverse complement strand
AGTTTCTTGCGGCTATAAAAATATATCATTTGAACAGGTTGTGGTCTTTAAATGTACGAAAGAAACAAATAAAGAGATTTAAAAAAAGCTCCCAGTGGGAGCTTTTTAATCATATAATAAATGGGACTATTCAATACTTTTAATTTTGACGCCCAGATATTTGTAATGCATAAACCTAGTGTTTCATCCAGTGTTTAAAATCTATTTTTTGATGTAGAATGGTGTTGAGTTCAGAAATCTTAACACGTTTTTGTTCCATCGTATCACGGTCTCTGATTGTTACACTTTCATCTTCTAGGGTGTCGTGATCTACGGTAATACAAAATGGAGTACCTGCAGCATCTTGACGTCTATATCGGCGACCTACAGCATCTTTCTCGTCATAAGCCACATTAAAGTCATACTTCAGATCATCAATGATTTTTTGAGCAACTTCTGGCAAACCATCTTTTTTAACCAGCGGTAAAATCGCTGCTTTTACCGGAGCTAAAATAGCAGGTAGTTTTAAAACAGTACGTGTAGAGCCGTTCTCTAATTCTTCTTCTTCAAGAGATTGCGAGAATACGGCTAAGAACATACGGTCAAGCCCTATTGAAGTCTCTACTACATAAGGCACGTAACTTTCATTCAACTCATGATCGAAGAATTGTAATTTTTTACCAGAATGCGCTTCGTGCGCTTTAAGGTCAAAATCAGTTCGGCTGTGAATTCCTTCTAATTCTTTAAAACCAAATGGGAAATTGAACTCAATATCGGCTGCAGCATTCGCATAGTGTGCCAGTTTCTCGTGATCGTGAAAACGGTAATTTTCTTTACCTAATCCTAACGATAGATGCCAGTTGAGGCGGGTTTCTTTCCAGTGCTCGTACCATTTTAATTCTTCTCCGGGACGTACAAAAAATTGCATTTCCATTTGTTCAAACTCACGCATTCTAAAGATAAACTGGCGTGCAACGATCTCGTTTCTAAACGCTTTACCGGTTTGCGCAATACCAAAAGGAATTTTCATCCTTCCTGTTTTTTGAACGTTTAGGAAGTTTACAAAAATACCTTGTGCCGTTTCAGGTCTCAAATATAAATCGGTTGCAGTCTCTGCAGAAGCTCCCAGTTTTGTCCCAAACATCAGGTTAAATTGACGCACATCTGTCCAATTTTTAGAACCGGTATCCGGGTCTGCGATGCCCAGTTCTTCGATCAAGGCTTTTACATCTGCAAGATCTTCAGCCTCCAGAGAGCGGGCCATGCGTTTAAGCACAGTTTCCTGCTCTTCACGATAGCGAAGAACCCGTGGGTTTGTAGTTACAAACTCTTCTTCATTGAATGCATCACCAAAACGTTTTTTTGCCTTTGCAATTTCTTTCTCTGCTTTTTGATTCAGCTTTTCTGCATAATCTTCAATAAGCACGTCTGCGCGGTAACGTTTTTTTGAATCTTTATTGTCAATAAGCGGGTCGTTAAAAGCATCTACGTGTCCGGAAGCCTTCCAGGTAGTGGGATGCATAAAAATAGAAGCGTCTAGCCCTACGATATTTTCGTGCATTTGCACCATACTTTTCCACCAGTAATCACGTATGTTTTTCTTAAGTTCTGCCCCGTTTTGACCGTAGTCATAAACAGCGCTCAAGCCGTCATAAATCTCGCTACTCCCAAAGATGTAACCGTATTCTTTTGCGTGTGATATTACCTTTTTAAAATGATCTTCCTGTTGTGCCATTTGGTATGTTGCTTTTGTGTTTGGTATAGGTTGTTTCTTTATGAAGAAACAAGGCGGTAAAAATAAAAAAACCGCAGCAATGCAGCGGTTTTTTTATAGGTTGATTTTTAAGAAGATGATCTTGATATTTTTTTAATAAATGCTTTGTAGCAGTTTATTCTAATTCTATAACGCTATTGCTCAGCAGACGGTCATTCTCAAAAAGATTGATGCGGTAAATTCCCGGTTTAAATTCTTCTGCCATAGGGTTGATCCACACGCACGAATTAATTTCTTCGTTTTGATAATTGATTTGCTGATACGCGCTATAAATCAAAATATTCTCGCCGAAGGCTAAAGAAACGTGCTCACCCATCACATTATTCTTAGGATTTATAACCTGAATGTAAAAATCGTGAACTCCGGGTTTTGCAAGTATATTCTTATTTACGGTATAGCAAATTTCAATTTTATCAATACGACTGGCGCGATCGTTAGGCACTGTTTTGCCACTACGACGTAAGATCACACCGCTGGTTTTAAACTTGCTTACATTGAGTTGTGCACCTTTTGCGAGGTTGTCTTGAAGCGCTTCATTTTGTTGCTTGAGTGAATCTCGTTGTACAACGGTTTCATCAAAAGCTGCTTCTGCAGTGGTTTTCTGAGAAACGAGTAAAGCGTTTTCCAGCAACAAACTGTCTGCTTTTTTACGAAGCGCATCCCGCTCATCTCGTAAAATAGCCAGTTCTCTGCGATAATTTTGTAAAGTGGTTTGCGTAGAATTTGAATTCTCGAGACGAACGAGTAGGTTTTGAATGCGAGACCGGGCTTGTTTGAGCTCTGTAGTAAGCAGTTTATTACTTTCTATTTCTGAATTGTAATTGGTCAAAAGTGCGCTCAATTCTTCTTTAAGCAATTCTTTTTCTTCAGATAAGGCGACCTTACTTGCACTGAGTTCATGATAAAATTTATAGGTGTATCCACCCAGACCGAGCAGTAATAGAAATAATATACCGATAAGAATCTTTAAAGCATTGTTATTGCGAGTTGCGCTCATGCAGCCTATTTTGATATCTTAGTGCGAAAGTTATAATTTTTAATCAAATTGAGGTGAAGTCTTTACTTAAACTCTTCTATCCCGATCAATGTAGCGCCTGCTCTCAGCTTTTAAGTTTGGGTGAAAACCTCATTTGCACCTCGTGTAGACACGCACTACCAGTTACTCATTTGAATACTACAACGTACAACCCTATCAAAAAATTATTGAGAGGGCGTACTACTTTAGAATTAGCAACAGCACTCTTCTATTTTGACAAGAAAACACGCGTGCAACAACTTATACATAATTTAAAATACCGCCGTCAGGAACATTTGAGTGCTTATTTTGGAAACTGGCTGGGTGCAGAGTTGCTCGAAATAGAAGCTTACCAACACATAGATTGCATAGTGCCTGTGCCGTTACATACAAGAAGATTGAAAGAACGCGGGTATAATCAAGTTGCAGGTTTTGGGAAAGCGATCGCAAAGGCATTAGAAAAGCCATATTGTGACACCGTTTTATACCGAAAAAAAGCAACACGTACTCAGGTTTTTCTCAATAGAGGTCTACGCTCTACTGAAGTTATCGACTCGTTTGATGTACTTGAAATAGAAAGCCTGGCAGGAAAACACATTTTGCTTGTTGATGATCTGATAACAACCGGCGGAACTGTTGAAGGCTGTGCCATTGCACTTCAAAAAATACGGGGAATCAAACTAAGTGTTGCTGTTATGGCAATAGCAGATTGATTGTTACGTTTAAAAACAGCAGCTTTCTCGCTTCTAAGAAACTAGTATCTGCAGCTAATCTTTAAAAATAATTGTTACTTTGCGCTGTTATGCTAAAAAAGGAATTACAACTAGTTTTGGTGGCAGTTTTATTGCTCTTTGTGGTGCAATGTGCTAAAAGAGGTACACCTACCGGCGGACCTAAAGATGAGACGGCTCCGGTTTTGGTACGTGCGGACCCACCTAATAATACAACCAACTTTAACGGAAAAGAGATTCGTATTTATTTTGATGAATACATTAAACTCAAAGACCTTAGTAAGAATTTGATCATTTCTCCACCTATGGATCCTAAGGCGCAGATCTCACCCCAGGGCGGTGCCTCACGCTATATAGATATTCAGATTACAGATACGCTAGAGCCCAATACGACCTATGTCTTTAATTTTGGTGAAAGCGTAACCGATAATAATGAAGGCAATCCTTTTTCTTTTTTTAAATATGTTTTTTCTACCGGGGATTATATAGATTCGTTGACGGTGACCGGTGTGATTAGAGATGCACTTCTAAGAGAACCTGATAATTATGTTACGGTAATGCTGTATGAAGCAGATTCTACCTATCGCGATTCTGTAGTTTATAAAGAGGTACCCCGTTATGTGACCAATACCTTAGACAGTTCTGTGGTTTTTGAACTTTCAAATGTAAAAGCAGGACGGTATAAGCTGGTGGCGATGAAAGACGATGCGAGTAACTACACCTTTCAACCCGATAAAGATAAAATCGCTTTTTACGACACCTTTATTGATGTGCCCACAGATTCTGTGTATGTGTTGCGTCTGTTTAATGAAGAGTTAGCGCCTAAACCCGGCCGGCCCAAACAAGGTGCTGCTCAACGAATCGCTATTCCTTATGTAGGAAATCCAGATAGTATTGCTGTTGAATTGATAAGCGCAAAACCCGAGGGTTTTGAAAAATTGATTACGCGTAAAATGGGTCAGGATTCTTTGCAATATTGGTACAAACCGCAAACTGAAACAGACTCCCTTGTTTTTAGAACCGTAGCCAATCAAACGATCGATACAGCTTTTGTGCGTAAACGAAAGCTAAAAGCAGATTCCCTGCAAATACAGCCGGCTTCTAGTGCATTGATCTTAGAAGAGCCCTATGTACTCAATAGTACGATTCCGATTATGGCTGTTGACACTTCAAAAATTGTAATCAGTAGGAAAGATTCAACTTTAGTGGAAGATTTTAAGGTTAATCTATACCCCAAAAGACTTCAGCTTGATTTGCGTTTTGAGACAGCAGAGAATGAGTCCTACAAAATACAAATGCTCCCGGAAGCTTTAACTGATTTTTACGGGACTAAAAACGATACGATAAACGTTACAGCTTCTACAAAAGCATACGGAGATTATGGGGAATATGACCTCACCTTACAAGGTGCTGCAGATGTGCAACACATCGTACAATTAGTTACTGAAAAAGGAGATGTAAAGCGAGAACTTATTGGTGAGCCTGGTGTAACATTTTTTCAGTTTAACCGAATTGAGCCGGGTAAATATTATGCACGCGTAATAGTAGATCTTAACCAAAATGGTAAATACGACAGCGGTAACTTTTTAAAACAAATACAACCTGAGGAAGTATTGTATTATCCTGATTTACTAGATTTGAGGTCGGGTTGGTACCCTAAAAACACCTTTATTGTAAATCAAGAGTAAATTTATCCCGATCTGCCAGAAAGTTAAGTTGGTTGCGCGTTTCATCTAAATGTGCTTTGTCTAAAGTAGCATAGATCGTGGTTTCCTTTTCTTTTGCGAAAGCTAAAGTAGCGCCTAAGCTATCGTAGATGCCGCTAAAACCATTATATTCATAGTTGTTGCCATCTAATCCCATTCGGTTGACACCGATGCAGTAGCACATATTTTCAATAGCACGGGCTTTTAGCAGTGTATCCCAGGCAAAAACACGCTTCTTAGGCCAATTTGCCACATAAATTGCCGCATCATAGTTGCTCGTGTTGCGCGCAAAAACCGGAAATCGTAGATCGTAGCAGACTTGTAATAAGATTTTCCAACCTTTGTAGTTTGCAAATACTTGCTGAGTACCATTCTTATAAATTTTGTTTTCTCCTGCAAGGGTAAACGTATGTCGTTTGTCATAAGCGGTTACAAAACCCCCAGGAGTGACAAAATAAAAGCGGTTGTAGTGTAAATCATTTTCTTTGACCATTAAGCTCCCTGCAATAGCGCTCTTGAGCTCAGCGGCTTTGGTTCTCATCCAATTAAGCGTTTCGCCTGTGTCTGCAATACCGTCTGGGTTCATACTGAACCCGGTCGCAAACATCTCAGGAAGTATGATAAGCTCAACTTCTTTTTTGATTGCTGCTAACTTCTCATCAAAGTAAGCCCGGTTGGCAGCCGGATCTTCCCAGACTAAATTGGCTTGAATTGCAGCGATTTCTAATGTTTGTGACATATTTAATACGATCTTAAAGCAAGATTAAATGAGATTTACGCTCAATCTATCGCGTAAAATTACAAAATAGAAATGCAGCTGTATCATTGTATTAGAAATTGCAGTGAAAATCCCTAACGGCGTAACAAAGCGCAAGAGGAATTGTAATGGAAAGCCCTGCATAGCAGCGCCTAAGCGCAGGGGTGAACGCCCTGACCTTTAAAATCAGGACACAAAAAACCCTGCTTAACGAGTTAAGCAGGGTTGGAATCTTAAATATACTTATATATATCTTAGGATTATAGTACGCGTACTTGCGCAGCTACCATACCTTTTCTTCCTTCTTCTTCGATGTACTCTACTTGGTCACCTTCTTCTAATACTTCACCGTTAAGACCGGTTGCGTGAACGAAGATGTCCTTTCCTGTGTCATCGTTAGTAATGAATCCGTAACCTTTTGATTCATTGAAAAATTTAACTGTACCTTTCATTATAAAATTGTAAAAAAATTAATATTGATACAAAACTACGTGTTTAAACAACATGAAGGTTACCTTAACGTAAATAATTTTATAAAAGTTATTGATTCTCAGAATTTTTACGGGACTCTTTACTGTTGTTGAACGCTCTCATTCTCCTGATGTTATCCTCGTCAAGCATGTAATCTTTTACTTTTCGATCCTTCCAGCGGTGGTATAAAAACATAGGCATAAGGATGAACGCAACCGCAAGAATAGTGAGTCCTAAAAAGCGATCTCCGGTGAGGGTTTCTTCAGTAAAATAGCGCAAATAAAAGCCGTAGCCCAATGTGAGACAAAGTATGCAAAAAAGTATGAGTATCGCGTTACGCATAGATGAGATTTTAGATTGAAAATTTAATATTAAAGATGTTATTTTCTAGAAAAACTAACCAACATACGTCTGTAAGCGGTAAGTAATTTAGATTTTGAAATAAAGCCGTGGTATTTTCCGTCTTTAATAACGGGAAGATTCCACGCGCCACTTTCCTGAAATTTACGCATGACTACTTTGGCAGGGTCTGACTCCAGATAGATATATTCTGGTGCGGCGTGCATTAAACTGTCTACAGTAGTCGTATCGTAAAGTGAAGAGTCAAACATAATTTCTCTGATATCATCTAGCGTGATGACACCTACGAGTTCATCTTCTTTATTGACTACAGGGAAAAGGTTTCGGGTAGACTTTGCCACAGCTTTCTGAACCATTTCGCCTAAAGTCATATCAGGTCTCACTCTGATGAAGTTAGATTCTATGATGTGATTTACATTCAGCAGCGTAAGTACCGCTTGATCTTTATCATGGGTGATGAGTTCGCCCTTAACAGCAAGCTCCATCCCGTATACAGAATGCGGTAGAAAATATTTATTAATACCATAAGCAATTGCAGCTGTAATCATCAACGGAATAAACAATCCGTACCCACCTGTAATTTCCGCAATAAGAAATATCGCAGTAAGCGGAGCATGTAAAACCCCGGCAAGTAAACCGGTCATACCTACCAGTGTAAAATTGGTTTCAGAAATATGAACCCCGTTTATACCCAGGTTATTGATGATTTTAGCAATACAATTCCCCATCACGCTACCCATAAACAATACCGGTGCAAAAATACCTCCGATACCACCACCCGCAAAAGTGATCGCCGAAGCAATGACTTTAAACATAACGAGACCGGCCAGTAAGGCGATAACCACCCAGATATTGTCTAAATATTCACTGAAAAAAGTAGCGCCTAGTGCATTTACAGCATGCCCGTCTAAAAGTTTGTTAATCGTATCAAAACCTTCACCATACAGCGGCGGTATTAAAAATAAGAGTAATCCTAAAGAGCCACCGGCAACTAGCAAACGGATGGTGGCAGAATCCCAACGGGTATAAATTTTTTGAGTAGCAAAATAAGCCTTACTGAAATAAACCGAAGTGAAACCAGCAACCAGTCCCAGAATCATGTAGTAAGGGAAGTCTGCAATCGTAAAAGCATCTTTGAGCTCAAAAGGTAAAATAGTGTCTGAACCAAAGAAAAAGTAAGAGGTAAGGATCGCAGAAAGTGATGCCAAGAGTAGGGGCATTAAAGAAAGCAAGGTAAGATCAAGGCTAAACACCTCAACTGCAAAAATAATGGCAGCGATGGGAGCCTTAAAAATACAAGACATCGCACCTGCAGCAGCACAGCCTAACAATAAAGTACGGTGTGCCTGATCCATATGAAAGATGCGCGACAGATAAGAACTAATACCGGCCCCGGTAACCACCGTAGGACTCTCCAGTCCCACCGAACCTCCAAAACCTACTGTTAAGGGTGCCGTGATAAGGGAGGCATAGACCTGATAGTTGCGTAAAATACCCTTGCGTTTTGCAATCGCACGTAAGGTCATAGGAACCCCGTGACTCAGCGGATTACGAATGATAAACTTTACGATAAGAACTGTTAATGCCAGACCTACAATGGGAAACAAAAAGTAAAAACCATACCGGTAATTCTCAACGAGTTTCCCCTCTAACAAATTCTGAATGATGTGGGTGATGTTTTTGATCAATACAGCTCCTAACCCCGCAAGGAGACCTGTGATCACACTTAAAAAATAAACAAAGGTGGTCTTTGAGATATGCTTATAGCGCCAGGCGTGAAAGCGATGTAAAAGGGGTTTTTTACCAGGCATTTTAATCGTGTTTTGAGGCGCAAAAGTAAGAGGTATAAATCAAAATATCATATAATTAGCAGTATTTATGAAAACAAAAAAATCCCTGCGTAAAAGGCAGGGATATAATCGTTTACTCAAGTATAGAGTCTAAAATAATATCAGATTTAAAGCGGAGTCTTCTAGACTCGCCATAAATCATTTAATAATTAGCAATACTCGTTAAAAGCATCAATAAGATTGTCTGAGATAAGCTCTGCAGGACGTCCTTCGATATGATGGCGCTCTAACATATGTACGAGTTCCCCATCTTTAAATAAAGCCATAGAAGGCGAAGAGGGAGGAAACGGTACCATAAAATTACGAGCAAGATCTGTAGCCTCACGGTCTACTCCTGCAAATACGGTAAATAAATTATCTGGAGTTTTTGCATTTTGTAAAGCCATACGCGCTCCCGGTCTGGCATTTGCAGCTGCACAACCACAAACAGAATTTACAACAACAAGGGTTGTTCCTTCTTTTTTCATAGCTGCCTGCACATCATCTGTAGTATGTAATTCTGTGAAACCTACAGAAGTAAGGTCTTCACGCATAGGTTTTACTAATTCTGCTGGATACATAAGTTTTCTTTTTTAGCCATTTTATGGCGTTTAACAATTCGAGATTGGCTTCGAAACTAAAATTTAAGTTTAACCAAGGCCTTCTGTTTAGTTCGTAAGGCTTTGGTTTACAAAGTTACAAAATAATAGTCGGGTACTTTTTATAAACCCTACAGTCTCTCGCTAAAAAAGTATAGGTTTAAAGCGCATACCTAGGGGTCAGGCCTGCCTGCCGGCATAGGCAGGCTTTCTGCTGTAGCTTTTACCTTTATGCAATTTGTGAAAATGACAAATGACTCAGAAACCAGAAGTAAACTGATTCACAAGACTTAAATCCTTTGCGTATACGCAAAACAGTAACATTTTGTCAGATTTACAGACTCACATCTTGTAAAGGCTTTATTTTTGCCGTGCAATTAAAAGCATATATAACGGTTTTGACCGAAAACACGATAAAAAAGATTAAATGGTAAGATGGATAGGAGCCATTATTGGCCTGGTTTTTCGCGGCTGGATGGGCGGAATTGCAGGTTATGTAATTGGAATGCTCATAGATAATTTATTTTTCAATAAGAATACCGGTACAACTTCAGGCAGAAACAGCGCTCCTTTTGGTAGCCAGGAACAAACCGTAACTCCCGGGGATTTTGAACTCAATTTGCTTTCGCTGTGCTCTATTGTTATAAAAGCAGACGGACAGGTAAGTCAGCGTGAGATGGACTATGTACGGCAATATTTTGTACAGGCTTATGGTAAAGAACGGGCTAATGCCACATTTAGAACATTCAATGAGGTAGTCAAAAAGCGCGAAATCAATGCCCAGCGTATTTGTTCTTATTTAACCCAGCGTACACGCAGAGAAGTACGTTTACAAATTGTGCATTTCTTGTTTGGGATTGCTCAGGCAGATGGTACGGTTTCTACCTCAGAGGTGAATCAAATCTCTCAAATTGCCGGATATCTGGGATTGAGCAGAGGGGAGTTTGAAAGCCTTAAAGCGATGTTCTTTAAAAATGCAGACAGCGCCTATAAAATCCTGGAAGTTGAAAAAACCGCAACCGATGCTGAGGTTAAGAAAGCGTATAGAGCGATGGCAAAAAAGTACCACCCTGATAAACTACAACATATGGATGAAGCCTATCGTGCCGGTGCAGAAGAAAAGTTTAGAAATGTGCAGGACGCATATGAGACCATTCAGAAAGAACGCGGTATTTAAAAAGCTACTACCTCAATAGTGTGGGTAGCATCAATCTCAAGTCAAACTTGAGGGTTTTTAGGTGTTTAGAGTAATAAAAAAGCTCAGGTCTTACCCTATTTGCTTTTTTGGACTCGACGAGCATTTCTTTCGTTTGGAGCTATGCCCCGATAGATGCATCTACAGAATCTTCTAACCTCCCTATGAGGATTTATTTTTCAGTGTAAGCATCGTTTACCCTCCTCAAATTAAAGGTAAGGGGAAAGCCAACGGAAGTTTTTTAAACAAGCATGTTTGAGCTTGCACTGCTATTGAGAGCTATAGGCTATACCTCTTGACAAGGCCTTACAAATGCCTTATATTAGCAGAGCTAAGCTAAGGCGCATTTATCTTAACCGCACAGCCTAGGATAGGGGAAGGCTCTTTTTTTTATAAGTTAGCTCTCTAAAGAGCAGCTTGCTATACTACCTGCAGCGAGTACTACGTGCTGCCATTATCCCATTTTAAACATTTCCAAAACTCCATTCACCCAAGGTTCACCCACAGTTCACCCGAGGTTCACCCACGTTTCACCCGGGGATACTGCATAGCAAAGGCATGGTAACGGTATACTAACGCTATGGGAACGTCAGGGTAGCGGTTCTTATGCACTAGTTGTGAATGCCATGTTACCTTTTCAAGAAACACAATCCCTAAAATTCCCAATACGATAAGCTGTTTTAAATGGCCTTTCCTTGCAGGCAATGCACGGTCTCGCATACTGCAGCATACTTTTACATACTATAGCCTACTCTCGCATAGCAATTCGATTTTTAGAGGGGTATCCTTCGAGAGGGCTTCGGAAAAAGGGGGTGTTTCTCGAACAACACCCGAAGAAAACGGGAAATACAATCGAACAAAAGGATGTTTTAGGGGGATTTATACCTTTTTGCGTTGACCCTAGGGATTACAAAATTCTGTAAACTACTTCTAAGACTAAGGTCTATTTTTATTAATGCAACTCAAAAGTGTTGATATCCCGACGAAAACTTTGATAATCAACTATATTTGTGTGGATATAACAAGTTGTGCTTCATTTGACAAAAAAATAACCATAGAACTATGCCAGAAGAATTTAAAGGTGAAAAAATAGAAAGAAATTTAACCACAAAACAAGTTTGGTTCTACCACGACACAGAAGCTGGCATAAAACAAATTTCCAAAGAAGTATTCAAAAAAGTTGACAAACTTATTCATTACCCAAGAGGCTTTGAAGGTGGTGAAAAATACAAGTTTATTAAAAAATTCACCTATTTAGGATTTGGTGGCAAACTGCCTGTTGGAGTTGTCAAAGCTACTTCATATGGTTATGGTTTTACTAAAACTTTAAATCCATTTTCATACTTTATTGATGAAACTTATGAAATTCAAGAAGTAATAATTGAAAAGAAAGGAAAAACAGAATTAGATGTTACTAATAAGCTACTTTATTTAAATGAAACTAGCTTACAAGAGCTACAAGATTCATTTAGTGCTATTTATAAAAAAAATCGTGCTGAAATAGATTTTGTATTACAATTAACTTTAAACAATCTTTTTCCAAAAGTAATTGACAAACCTGAAAAGACATATATTGAAAATGCTCTTGCTTCTTCTTTGGCAAGTTGGGGAAATTCTATAGATGAATTTTCAGATGGAGATAAAAAAGCCATTCAAGATTTATTTGACAAACTATCAATAGGAACAGACTTTTTAAGCAAAGAATCTTTAGCTAAAACCAAAGAGATTGTTGATAGTAAATTTATTCAAAAGACAATTGAACGATTTAATGAACTTTTTGCATTGACAACCGATGGAGAAAGTCTTGAAAAACATTGGCAAGTATTTCTACAAGAAAATAACTGGGTTTTTTCATCAATATTCGCACAGCCAATTATTTTATATCAAAGAGAAGCATACGTTGGAGGAAAAAGTCTTGACAATACAAATGGAAAAATGAATGATTTCTTAATTAAAAATAGTCTAAGTGATAACGTTTCTTTCTTGGAAATAAAGACTCATAGAACTAAACTTGTTGAGAATAGTTCTTACAGAGGAGAAGATGTTTACAGTGTTTCAAAAGACCTTTCTGGTTCGACTGCTCAAGTTCTGAACCAAAGAGATAATTTTCAAAAGGAATTTTATGCATTAAAAGCAAAAAGTAGGAAAAATGGGAATTTTGAAACTTTTAATTCTAAATGCATTGTATTAATTGGAAACTTGGCAGATTTGGACGAAGACCAAAGATATTCATTTGAACTTTCAAGAAGTAATAGTAAAGATGTCGAAATTATAACTTTTGATGAATTAAAAGCAAAAATTGAGAGCTTTCAAGAATTACTAAATGAAGAATAAAAACGAACGCACAACAATGGCTATAAGTAATTGCTTGTTCTCGCCTACTTTGGAAATTCCGCAGGAATTTCCAACTCGGTGTGTACTTGCAAAGTTAAGTGCTAAACCACGCAACTACTCATAGCCGAGACGTTAGCCACAATGTAACCAACCAATGAACAAAAGGATAATAACGATAATGATTCTAACTTCTATTTTAAGTTTTTTCGGATGCAAAAAACAACCTGAAAAATCTAAAGACGAAATTGAAATGGACAAAATATTAGATGATTGGAACAATCGGAAAATATATAAAGTTCTTACATCTGAAATTATCGATAAAATTCCTGATGACGAACTTGAACAAGCTGTTTTCGATAATATTTATGAAAATATAAAAAATGATTTTGATAATGAATTTGAAAATATAAATAAATTATCAAATGGACAACAAGCGTTTTGGTCAACTTGGGTTTTAGAAGGAGAAGTTAATAACGGAGGATTTAACCAATTCTATTTTAATTCTAGTGGGCAATTTTTTGAAATGGCTGAAATAGGATTTAAAACAATTGGAGCGGAAAAATATGCGGAATTAACTACTCGTGCGAATAAAATATATGCAGTGAATAGAGAGCGTTTAGAGGAATTTGACGATGGAACAATGGAAAGTTTTAGTGAATCATACAAGGACAATCCGTTGAATAAACTTGATGATGAATTTTACGATTTAGGAGATAAAGAAAGTGTAAGCGAATTAAGAATTAAATATATTCGTGAACACAAAACTGAATTTACAATTGAATAAAACACAGTGGCTAATAACTAGCGTTCTTGCGGCCGGTACAGCCTGTTCCGTTGCAGAACGGGAGCCTAGCATGAACGCCGTGTTGACTGAACCGGTTGATTGTCGGTCAGCCTGCTATGGGTTTTAGTCTGTTTTAGGATGGGTTATTTGAGGTCTGCACTTGAACCCGTTGGTTGCTTTTGAGGTCTTGATTTTCTCCTGAGTATACGTATCGCTTTTTAGATGCTGTTGAACTCCCTTTTTTGGGATGTTTTATCCACTTTTACTTCGTTTAAGCCATAGGGTTCCTCTTACCCTTCAAGAGGCGTTTTGTTCTTTAGTGTGCTTTAGTATATTTTTTGAGTTTTTTGATCCAGTATGGCGGTGGTCCTCGTGCGGTAAAGGTCTCCAGGGTTATGAGTTTTCCTTTTTTACAGGTTGGGCATATTCGGTGTTGCAGCGGCGGTTTTTCGTCGAGCTGTATCTTCCCCAAGGTTTTATGCAAGTGGTCAAGACTTTCTCGTTTATGGTAAGCGCTTAAGATTCCGTAATGACGGATGCGTACAAAACCTTTAGGAAGGATGTGCAATGTAAAGCGTCTGATAAACTCGGTATCAGCCAAGCCTTTTGCTTAACTATAGGGAACCTTATGCGCCTACCCACTATTTGATACCGGGTCGCGATGGGCAAAAATACAGTGCGGGTTCTATACGCGCGTTTTTGAAAAAGGAATGTACCCGAGCAGGAATTCTCAAGGCGGTAACTCCGCATACGTTACGCCACAGGTATGCCACCCATATGATGGATCACGGAGTGGCTTTACGGCATATTCAAGAACTACTGGATCATGCGAAGCCTGAAACCACAATGATTTATACGCATGGTTCTCAACGCGACTTGCTAGACGTTGCAAACCCACTAGACGTAACCCTATCCCGAATATCGAAAAACGCTAATGAACACCAAAAAGTGTTGATATCCCGACGAAAACTTTGATAATCAACTATATTTGTTATGATATAACAAGTTACCCAACATTTGAAAAAAATCGAACTTCAAGAAAAAATCCGAAAAGCCACATCAAGTTTGATTGATATGGCAAAAGATATGTGCTGGAATAAAATATCGGAAAATTGCGAATATATAATGTCGGAAATAGACGAAAGCATTGGAAAAAACTTTTTTGAAAGAGCTAAAATCAGGAAAAAGATTAATGACAGAAAATCACCAAAATCATTAAGCGGAATTGTTGCGGATTTGACTTCGATTTATGAAAATTTATATGACATAAATCTTTACATTTATAAATCGTTGCCGAATAAAACAATAATCGAAATTAGATATTTTTTAAAAACTTCGCATACGGATGAATTTTATCCGACAATAAAGAATAATGAACCAATGTTGCATTGTAAAGTTGGAATTCCACCATACGTTGCGAAAAAACCAAATTCGACTGAAAAACAAGAGCTTTTCGATGTAAATTGGCAATTAGGAGGAATTAGACACGAATGGAAGAAATTTTGGTGGAGAGCTGAATATAGAATAAGCCGAAGTTTGAAAATAAAAAAGCGGAATAAAAACGTTGGGTAACACCGTGTATAATTAATGGCTAGTTCTCGCCTACTTACGAAAATCCTCGCGGATTTTCTATTCGGTTTGTATTTGCTAAATTCCGTGCTTAAAATACGCCACTAATCATACGTGTGCCGAGAGTAACGACCGGCTGAAAGTCGTTACGCAACTGTTTATAAGATGGTGGAGCCGCCTGTGCTGAGCGCAGTCGAAGTGACCCACCAATGT
>Ga0207888_100425_pt1 | contig 15477 bp, 13 predicted proteins | sample LinPmetageLP43_FD_184055 | JGI IMG/M metagenome (GOLD analysis project Ga0207888, IMG submission 184055) | Marine viral communities from the Pacific Ocean - LP-43 (SPAdes) | ecosystem: Environmental > Aquatic > Marine > Oceanic | place: Pacific Ocean | collected 2010-08-27 | reverse complement strand
AACCTTGCGATTTTAACCAGTTAATATCAAAACATTTTTGTGAATCAATATCTTCTCTTGTGATGGCCTGAGAAACTACCATTGGTAATTTAAAATAGCCTCCAGAGAGAAAATAATTAGGTTTTCTATATTTGATATGTGTCAAAACAAAATCCTTTTCTGGAATACAATCACCATCAGACATTAGGATATAATCTGCTTTGCAAACTAATAATGCTTTATTTAATATTACTGATTTTTGAAACCCGTTATCTTCATGCCATACATGTACGATAGGTCTTTTAAAAAGCGACGATAAGCTATTAATTAAAGCTTTTGTCCGATAATCAGACCCATCATCTGCAATAATCAATTCAAAATCTGTAAAACTCTGCTTTGTGTAACCCCATAATGTTTTTTTTAACCATTCTACGGCATTATAGGTGCTTATAATAATTGCGATTTGTGGTTTCTCCATCATAAATCAAAGAAAAGAAATTTCTAACTAAATCCACATTTTAATTAGCTTTAAACATTTTATGAAAAAACTCACCGTAATAATACCTACTTATAACGAAGCGCTTCATATTGAAGCTGCGATAAAGTCGGTTTTATTTGCTGATGAAATACTAATTGTAGACTCTTTTAGTTCTGATGAAACTATTCAATTAGCAAAGAGATACCCGGTAACAATTATTCAGCGTGATTATGAATATTCAGCTTCTCAGAAAAATTGGGCAATTCCACAAGCAAAATACGATTGGGTTTTTATTTTAGATGCCGATGAGCGTGTTACTGTCGAATTAAAAGAAGAAATTCTAGAAATACTTCAGAATCCACCTGAAACTATAACCGGATTTTGGGTGTACAGAAAAAATCATTTTGTCAATCAGCATATTAATTACAGCGGCTGGCAGAATGATAAGGTGATTAGACTTTTCAAAAAAAATCAATGCCAGTATGAAGATAAAAGGGTTCACGCGGAGATTGAGACTTCAGGTAATCTCGCCTTTTTAAAACATAAACTGGAGCATTTTAGCTTTATATCTGTAGATCAATATATCGCTAAGTTAAACCGATACGCGAATTGGCAGGCTCAGGACTACGATTATAAAACCGGACGTATTACACCTTATCACCTATTCTTTAAGCCTACTTGGCGTTTTATAAAACATTACTTGGTGCAGCAAGGTTTTAGAGACGGTCTGCCCGGTTTTACCATAAGCTATTTACAGGCATATGCTGTAGTTATGCGCTATATTAAATTATGGATTTTAAGAAAATCTAAAAAGTAGCGTGCTATTTTTTCCAGAATTTGAGTTTCTTTTTCAACTCTTGTTTTTTCTTAAAAGACTCTTGAAAATCTTGTGTTACCGTCCACATCGCATTTTTAATTTTAATGGTATCATAACCCCCTACACGCGCGTATTCTTCAGCCATAATTGCAACCATTTCTTTTTTAGGAGTCAAACGTGCAAAATTCTGGATTCGAGTTTCAAAATCAAGTTCTTTAAACTCCATTCTATTTAGGTCTACCAAATAAAAATCATATCCTTCTGCAGTTTTAACAATAAGCGTGTTGCCCGGAGAATGATCTAAAAAGTGAATTCCTTTTTGATGCATGTCGTAGGTAAAGCGTGTAAATGCTCTGAGAATTTCTAATCTATCGGGGTAGTTTTCATCGTTTACCAGGGTACGGTATGTTGCAGCTGCTTCAACCAACGTGCACGCGTAAAAACTTTTACCGAAAAGTAAACCTTTGTTTTCTATGGCATAACCTAAAGGAAACGGAGTCAAAATGCCTTTTTCAAGCAATTTGCACGCATATTCATAGGAGCGTTGCGCTTTAGATTTTCTAAAATACTGATACGCAATCTTATTTATCAGATTAGGAACTTTAAAAGCCTTGATGGTAACTTTTTCACCCTCTAATTCAAAAACTTTAATTTGATTTCGGTTTCCATCTGCTAGAATGCTTCCCATATTTTCAAAACTGAAGAAAAACTCCTTTAGTTTTAAAAGACTATTTTTAACCGATTTGTGAACAACGATTTTCATTGAGAAAATTTAGATTGCAAAAGTAACTAAATCACTATTAGAATTTTTAAACAATCAACTTCTATATGAAAGTTTTAATTATATCTAGCTATATTTTCGGATATATTGATTTGATAAAACCCGTACTTTTACAAAACAACATAGATGCTGAAATCCTTTATCTAGGACAAGCCCCCTTGAATTTCAAGTATCAAAGTAAAGCTCATCACCTTTCTGCTTTTATAATGAAGGGCTTTGGTAGAAATGCAAAAATGGACTTTAGACACAATGCTATTATAAATAAATTTAAAGATGATACTTTTGATCAGATTCTAATTATTCATCCTCAATATTTGCCTAAAAAGACACATCGCTTTCTCAAATCAATTACAAACAGGTATAAAACATTTCTTTTTGATAGTTTAGCTAAGATGCCGCGGCAAAAACCTGTACTTAAATATTTTGATGAAGTATTTTCTTATGAAAAGAAAGATTGCAAAGAACAAGGTTATACATTCTTGACAAACTTTATTCCTCGCTGTGTCGATAAAAGTAAAAATTATACAAAAGACACTGAGGTCTTCAATATCTCCTCCCTTGATAATAGATTTTCAGACATCAAAAATATTGCTAAAAATTTGACACAAAATAATATTGAGTATGAGTTTTTGATTTTCTCAAAAAAAGAAAGAAAATCAAGTTTAGTCACATTCATTAATCAAAAACTGAGCATTTCTGAAGTGCATAAAAGGTTTTTAAAAAGTAAAGCTTTACTTGATATTCAACGATCTGACCAGAATGGCTTAAGTTTTAGAGCATTGGAATCCCTTGGTTATAATAAAAAATTAATCACTACCAATCCAGACATAGTCACTTACGATTTTTATAATCCTTCAAATATTTTGGTTGTAGATCCGCAGAATCCAGTCATACTGAAAGAGTTCATAAATTCCAGTTATGATCCTGTGCCTGAAGAAATAATTAAGAAGTACGAAATTAACTCTTGGATAAAAGAAATATTCAAGCGCTAAATTCCTTGTTTCGGATATATACGCTTCTCCTCTAATACATCATTCAAATAAGCTGAATTCTGATCTACATTGTCTTTAGATGCTTCACTGTGCCAAATATGATAAATAATTCCCGCATATCGTATCCGCTTACTCATTATTCCATTATGTAAAAGTCGAGCTGCAAAATCAGAATCTTCTCTTCCCCAACCCGTATAAAATTCATCGTAACCTTTAATTGCCAAAGCATCCTCTCGCCAATACGAAAAATTACAGCCTCTTATTTTAGAGGATAAGTCAGGTAAAGGTCTGTATCTTGAGCTTAAAAAAGGTATATGTAATGCTCTAGTTCTTTTTTTAATCCCTTTAGAAAAAGCAGAAAATTTAACTTGCTTCGATTCAAAAATAGACTTTAGTTGACTTTTTTGAATATTAACTCTGCTCCCGTATAGAAATGTATTTGGTTCAGAAAATTTAATATGATCCTGTATAAAATTTGGATGCAAGATACAGTCCCCATCTATTTGAATTATATAATCGCAAGAAGTCGCAACCAAAGCTTTATTAAGGATTTTAGACTTTCTAAAACCTTTATCCTCTTGCCAAATATGATAAACTTTATTTTTAAATTTTTCCCGAAACTCTTCTACAACTTTTTTAGTATTCTTATCGGAGCCATCATCAGCTATTAAAATCTCATCAGGAAAAATACTTTGATTCAATACACTTAAAAAAATCACTTCTAATGCTTGGCACCAATTATAAGTAGGTATTATTAAAGCAACTGTCATAATTAAAATTATTGTTTTCTGGTTTGCTAAAGTATGAATTAAGAGATCAACAAGCTTTAAAAACAATCTTTAAAGAATAACTTTGCAGCTTCTAAGCTTTAAGTAAAATGGCAAAAAAAAGATACGATCAGAATATAATTAATGAAGTAAATGAGTCCCTGGCTGTTTTAAAACGCGGTGGTCTCCTACTTTACCCTACAGATACAGTTTGGGGTATTGGCTGTGATGCGACTAATGCTGAGGCGATAGATAAAATTTTTACGCTTAAAAAGCGTAAGGAAAGTAAAGCACTCATTTGTCTGGTAAGCGATATGAAAATGCTCAACCAATTTGTTGAAGAAATCCCTGAGGTTGCTTATAATATTTTGAAGTACGCAGATCAGCCTACCACTATCATTTATGACGATCCTATACGAATTGCTGAAAATTTAATCGCTGAAGACAATACCTTAGGCATTCGCATTGTGCAAGATGAATTCTGCCGGGCTCTGATAAGAAAACTTGGTAAACCATTGGTTTCTACCTCGGCAAATATCAGTGGAGAAAAAACTCCTATGCGCTTCCCCGAAATAAGCCAACCTATTTTGGAAGGAGTAGACTATATCGTAAATTTGCAGCGTAAACATAAATCGACCAAATCCTCTACGATTATACGCTTGAGTAATGATGGTCAGGTTAAGGTTTTACGCAAATAGTCTTAAGGGTAATTCCAAAAGATCGTATTAGTCAATATTTAAATTCGGGTTTTGACCTGAAATATTAATCTCGATTACCGAGTAAATAAGAGTACATGCCAGTTCCCCATTTTCCGGAGGCTTTAAAGCCAAAAATCTTTGATACAATCACGCAGGCTTCGGAAGAATTAAACCTTGAAACCTACGTCATTGGGGGTTATGTTAGAGATTTTTTACTTAAAAGAGGTGCTGCTAAAGACATTGATATTGTTGCGGTAGGAAGCGGTATTGAACTTGCTCAAAAAGTAGCTTCATTACTTCCGCATAAACCCAAAGTTCAGGTATTTAAAACCTATGGTACTGCCATGCTGCGCGATGGTGATATCGAAATTGAATTTGTAGGTGCACGTAAAGAGTCCTACAATGAGAACAGCCGCAACCCGGTAGTAGAAGATGGCACTCTGGAAGACGATCAGAACCGCAGAGATTTTACTATTAATGCTTTGGCTCTAAGTCTTAACAAAGCTACTCGTGCAAATCTGGTTGATCCCTTTAGCGGTCTTGTTGATTTAGAGCGTGAGATTATTAGAACCCCTTTAAATCCTGATATCACCTATAGTGATGACCCTTTAAGAATGATGCGTGCAATACGCTTTGCTACGCAATTGGATTTTACAATTGAGCGAAAATCTTTAGACGCCATTTCTGAAAATAAAGAACGCATCAAGATTATTACGAATGAACGCATTGTAGACGAACTCAACAAAATAATGTTGAGTAAAAAGCCGTCAAAAGGATTTTTACTTTTAGAAAAAACAGGCCTTTTAAAGTACATTCTTCCGGAACTTACTGCTTTAAAAGGAATAGAAGAAAAAGAAGGTCAGAAGCATAAAGACAATTTTTACCACACGCTTGAAGTTGTAGATAATATTTCAGAAAACACTGAAGATCTTTGGCTGCGTTGGGCTGCTTTATTACACGACATTGGTAAAGCTCCTACTAAGCGTTTTGATAAAAAAATAGGATGGACATTCCACGGGCACGAGTTTAAAGGTTCTAAAATGGTATTCAAACTTTTCAAAAGGTTAAAAATGCCGTTGAATGAAAAAATGAAATTCGTTCAAAAATTGGTTTTGATGAGTTCACGCCCTATCGTTATCGCTGAGGATTTTGTGACAGATAGCGCAGTGCGAAGGTTAATATTTGATTCTGGAGAATATCTTGAAGATTTAATGACGCTTTGTGAGGCAGATATTACGACGAAAAACCCTAAGAGATACCGCAGGTATCACAATAATTTTAAGACGGTTCGTCAAAAAATTGGAGAAGTTGAAGAACGCGATCATTTACGCAATTTTCAACCGCCGGTTAGTGGAGAGGAAATTATGGAGACTTTCAATCTGAAGCCTTCCCGTGAGATAGGAATTATTAAAGAAGCGATTAAAGAAGCAATTCTCGAAGGTGAAATCCCTAATGAGTACGAAGCTGCTCACGCATTTATGCTTAAAAAAGGAGCTGATCTGGGGCTTGAAGTCGCAGGCTGATTTCAGAAAGAAGATTATTAAGAAATGTAATTATAATTCAAATCGGGTGTATAAAAAATCAATCTTTGTCTCGCTCATTCTTATCTATCTGGTAATCATTGCCGGTGCGGTTGTTCGTATGACAGGTAGCGGTATGGGATGTCCAGACTGGCCAAAATGTTTTGGTTATATCATTCCTCCTACTGATGCCAGTGAACTCCTCTGGAAAGCAGAAAAGTCCTTTGAAAAAGGTCAGGTTATTATTGTTGAAGAAACCTTACGCGTTGCCAAAACCGATTTTACAACAGCAGACACCTTCAACCCACAAAACTGGAATGGTTACGATAAACACGACTACGCTATATTTAACCCATGGCACACGTGGATCGAATATATAAACAGACTTTGTGGAGCTCTGGCTGGTATTGCTTTTCTCGTTATGCTAGTCGCTGCTATTTTTAAAGAACGAAATCGCAAACGCATTTTGTTATCGCTACTTGCCGTGTTTATGATTGGTTTTCAAGGATGGATCGGTGCTACTGTGGTCTATTCAGTTTTATCACCTATTCGTATCTCTATACATATGGTTATTGCTTTGCTCATTGTTGCATTGCTTATTTACATGCTCTATGAAGCATCTAACCTAAAAAACAGGTTTAAATTCAGTAAATCATTTAAAACAGGAATGCTGGTTGCAATTGTGCTAACCCTGATTCAGATTGTTTTAGGAACACAAGTAAGACAACATATAGACGAGCAAGTGGATTTGGTTGGCTATTCGGCAAAGTCACTTTGGCTTGAGAATCCCGAAGTTTCTTTTTACCTACATCGCTCTTTTTCAGTTGTGGTTTTTCTACTAAATATGTGGTTATTCTACAAGAATCGAAAATCTGTTTTAGGTCATAAAACCTTCAATTGGGTCGTAGTTTTAATTTCCATAGAAATTTTAACCGGTATTTTAATGTATTATTTTGATTTTCCGTTTTTAACCCAGCCGCTACATTTAGTAATTGCTTCGGTTTTATTCGGCATTCAGTTTTATGTTTTGCTTACTGCCTTTAAAGAAAATACCAAGCCTACCGTGGCAGCTGCACACTAAATTGTATCTTTACCCGCTTAAAAAATTTTGAATATGATTTACCGTTTTCGCATCATTTTAGATACCGAAGAGGATATCTTTAGAGATATCGAGATCGAGCAAACTGCTACCTGTGAAGACCTGCACAACAGCATCACGCAGAGTTTTGGTTTTGACGGAACCGAAATGGCTTCATTTTACATAAGTGACGATGAGTGGCGTCAGGGCGAAGAGATCGCACTTTTTGATATGGGAGAAGGTCAGACACCTTTACGCACTATGATTGAAACGCCCCTTGAAGAAGTTCTTTCTGAAGATCAGACCCGTATGATTTATGTCTATGACTTCTTAAATCTGTGGACGTTTTTTGTAGAACTTGGTGAGATTGCTGAAGTTGAAGATGGCAAATCCTATCCTAATTTAATGTACGTTCATGGGCAGATTCCCGCTCAAGCTCCTGAAGCTGATTTTTCTGGTGATGAAGATGATTTTGATGAGGATGATCCTTTTGCTGATGATGACGATGACTACGACATTGAAGATTATGATGGCCTCGACTTTGACGAAAACTGGAACTAAAAATTGACTTCAGATCATAGATATTAGATTTTAGACATAAGAAGTCTAACTACTAAATCTTAAAATCTAAATACAACAAAATAATGATCAACTTATATTCGGCTCAGATAGAGTCGCTTTCTATACACCGTATTGGAAATAAAAGTCGTAACGAAGGGGCGTTTCTCTCTAAAGAACGTTACCAACTCAATGACGAGATCACACCCTTGATCAAAGAGTTTTTCTTCAAGCCTTTTAGAGATAAAGAAGAAAACTACTATCAATTTGTTCACGAGGCAGATCTGGAGTTTCACTCGTTAGCTAACCTTATTGCTTCAATTTTTAATAATCCTGCTCAATCGCACGAGCTTTCTATAGAAGTTGCAAAATTGCTTTATGAACAATCTAGTCATCCTCATATAAAACCGGGTGAGGTTTATGTTGCACATATTGAAAATGTAATGGCAGATAATGAAAAGGTTGATGCTATTGGAATTTTTAAATCGGAATTAAAACAAGATTTTTTACAGTTCCAGGAAGGGGAAAGCAACCTGAAAATGCAATTAGAACAAGGCGTTAACCTGAATAAATTAGACAAAGGTTGTCTGATCTTGAATAAGAATTCTGAAAACGGTTATAAAATTCTTTCTATAGATTCTAACCGATATGACACTAAATACTGGTTAGAAAATTTCTTAGGAGTAGATATTCTTGCTGATGAAAATTTCTACACCAAGAAGTATTTAAAATTCTGTCAGGATTTCGCTAAAGATGTGGTATTACCTGCAGAAGATAAAAAGGAAGAGGTGATGTTTATGAACCGTGCTGTGAATCACTTTGCTAAAAATGATGAGTTTGTAGAGCAAAATTTTATGAATGAGGTGATGGAAAATCCTGCGCTCATTCCTGAATTCAACAATTATAAAATAGAAAAAGCGCCCAAGTATAAAATTGAAGATCTTACCACATTCCCGATTTCAAATACCGCGGTAACCGGTGCACGTAAACGTATTAAAAGCGTAATTGAATTAGACACTAACATTCAGATAAAACTGGACTTTGTCAATCCGGAAAGTGCAGAGAAATTTGTAGAAAAAGGATGGGACGAAGAAAGACAGATGTATTATTATCTGGTTTATTTCAATAAAGAACAAAAATCTTAAAATTAATAATAGAAAAGCCGAATCTAAAATTAGATTCGGCTTTTTCGTTTTTGATTGATGAATGAGAATTACTTTTTGAGATTGAGAATCAGAATAAACAAGCGACCGAAAATAAACGTAACCAGTGCAAACACAGTACATAAAAAAGCCACTTTGAGGCCGCCAGCCATCATTCCCTGAGAAACGTTCTGCATAGAATCAATAGCATCAAATGCTTCTATTAAGCCAATCACACTTCCTAAAATTCCCCAACTCAGAATGAATAAACTGATGTTGCTTAGTAAAACAATAGTATGTGCTTTATCTCCTTTGGTTATCAATTGTCGAACAAACAAGGCTACTAAAATGATAAAAATAATTACAATAGGCCACATAAAAAAAGGACCTCCTTCTTGGATTCTGTCTAACATAATTTGATTTTTTTAAGAATGAATACACTCCAAAAGTATTCGTTTTAAAAGCTCTTCATTTTTATTTGCGACCAGTAACGTGTTTATTAAGGGATTTGACAATAAGCACAGCGCTGGAGAAAACCCAATTTAAACAGTCATTCGTCTCAAAAACCAATTGATATTTAGCAATTTTTAGCATCTTGCAGTGATGGATTTACTCAAATTTAATCAAACTAAACTATTTGCATCCCACTGTCTATTATGGATTGGTGTTTGGTTTTTTTATATGTATTTCTTTAGTTATAACACAAATAATACGCTGTATGTCACTTGGTTTTCAAGTATATTACTACCCTTAACCATGCTTACAACATATGCAACAGTTTACTATTTAATTCCAAAATTCCTACTTCAAAAACGCTATTGGCTTTTTGGATTATATTCAGTTTATGTAGTGATTTTTACTGCTTTTCTCGTAACAGTTACGATGATAGGCAGTTTTATTTTTATTTCTAACCTCAATGTTGAAGACACACCAATGATGAGTAGAAATCTCGTTTTTATTCTCATACTTATTTATCTGGTTGTGGGTCTTGTCAGTTTCATTCATATTTTGAATCACAACTTCAATACACTTACCCAAAACAAAGCTTTAGAGAATAAAATTTTAGATACACAGCTCCACATAAAAGAACAAGAACTGAGCTATCTCAAGAAACAAATTCATCCACATTTTTTATTCAATTCACTCAATACCATCTACGGTTTTGCCCTGAAACAATCTGCTCAAACCCCAGAAATCATCTTAAAACTTTCTAATCTGCTTGATTATATTTTGTATCAGGTTTCAGAAAAGCAAGTGTCATTTCAACAAGAATTAGATCATATTGAAGAGTACATCAGTCTGGAGCAAATTCGCTTTCAGGACACGTTAGACGTGATTATCAATAAAGACGAAATAGAAAAAAATTGCAGTATTCCGCCGATGCTTTTTATTCCGTTTGTTGAAAATGCCTTTAAGCACGGAAATATTCTAAATGGAAAACTAAAGATCAGGATCGATTTTGAGGTTTCAGATTCACGTCTGAATTTCAGAATTGAAAACAGCACGATCACTGAAAATATAGAAAATCATCAAAACGGTATAGGTTTAGAAAATATCAAAAAACGACTGGATCTCTTATTCCCAAATCGTTACGAGTTAAAAACAACGCAATTTAAAAATAGATTTGTTGCAGCATTAAAAATCGATCTTCATGAGTAAACAACTCAAGGCTATAATCGTAGATGACGAGCCCACTGCGCGCGAAATTCTGAGAACTCATCTCAAAAATATCGCGTTAATACACATTGAGGGAGAATTTAAAAATGCATTGGAAGCGCTTTACTTTTTGAAGACAAATACGGTTGACATAATCTTTTTAGACATCAATATGCCTGAAGTTTCAGGTTTGTCATTAGGAAAACTTATTCAAAAAGAAATCAAACTCATTTTTACAACAGCGCATCGCGAGTATGCTCTAGAGGGGTTTGAGCTTCAGGCGGTAGATTATTTATTGAAACCTATTTCATTTGACCGTTTGCTGCAGGCCGTTTATAAATGTGTGGGACAAGATGTTGAGCAACAACAAAAAGAATTAATAATTGCAAAGGAAGACGCCAACAACTTTGTGTTTATACGTTCTGATCGAAAAATGATTAAAATTGATTTTAGCGAACTTCTTTATGTGGAAAGTCTGAGTGATTACATTAAAATTCATACCCAAACACAGACTCACGTTACCCGAGAAACGATTTCTAATTTTGAAGCAAAGTTACCCGTAAACCAATTTATACGCATCCACCGCTCTTTTATCATCGCTGCTTCGGCAATTAAAGCTTATACCGCAGAACATATAGAACTCAAGTCAAAAACATTACCCATAAGCCGAAGCTATCGAGATTCCGTTTTAAAATTTTTGACAAAGTACGAGTAGTTTAAGCCAGTTCCTTAACCTGCTCCTGATATGATTTTATACGATCGCGTAATTTTGCCGCTTCCATAAAATCAAGCTCTTTCGCAGCGGTTTCCATCTTCTTACGGGTATCGCGTATCAACTGCTCCAACTTCGGTTTGCTCATATAAGCCGTGTCGGGTTCTGCTGCCATATTGGTAAGTTCTTCTGCCTCAAACTTGAATTTTTCCTTCTTAGCTAAAGCACTATCCAGTGATTTCTTTATAGCCATTGGTTTTAATCCATGCTTCTCATTATATGCGATTTGCTTTTGTCTGCGATATTCTGACGCATCAATGGTCTCTTGCATACTCCGAGTAATTTTATCTGCATACATAATCGCGAGTCCATTTATATTACGTGCAGCGCGACCAATAGTCTGAGTTAAAGAACGGTTACTTCTCAAAAAGCCTTCTTTATCTGCATCTAAGATAGCTACTAACGAAACCTCAGGTAAATCCAGTCCTTCACGTAGAAGGTTTACACCTACGAGAACATCAAAAATTCCTTTACGCAAATCAGACATAATTTCTACACGCTCTAGCGTATCTACATCAGAGTGTATATACCGCGTTCTAATGTCTACACGCGTCAAATATTTAGTAAGTTCTTCAGCCATACGTTTAGTAAGCGTAGTGACTAAAGTACGTTCATCTTTTTCAACCCGCTTTTGTATTTCTTCAATCAAATCATCTATTTGATTCAAGCTGGGACGCACCTCAACAATTGGGTCAAGCAGTCCGGTAGGTCTTATAATTTGCTCAACGTAAGTTCCTTCAGATTTTTGCAATTCGTAGTCTGCCGGTGTTGCACTCACATAAATCACCTGATTTTGTAAGGCTTCAAATTCTTCAAATTTTAAAGGTCTGTTATCCATCGCTGCGGGAAGCCTAAATCCGTATTCTACAAGATTTTCTTTACGGCTTCGGTCACCACCATACATTGCGCTTACCTGAGAAACAGTTACGTGACTTTCATCAACCACCATCAAATAATCATCAGGAAAGTAATCTAAAAGACAGAAAGGACGTGTTCCCGGCTCTCTCCCGTCGAGATAGCGCGAGTAGTTCTCAATTCCGCTACAGTAGCCAAGTTCGCGAATCATTTCCAGATCAAAATTAGTTCGTTCTTCCAGCCGCTTTGCTTCTAAATGTTTGCCAATTTCTTTGAAATATTCTACCTGCTTTACCATATCAAAGCCAATCTGATCAATAGCTCCTTGCAGTACATCCGGACTGGTCACAAACATATTTGCAGGGTAAATATTCAAGCGGTCGTATTTCTCGAGAATTTCATTTGTAGTTACATCAAAAGCTTCAATTTCTTCGATCTCATCACCAAAAAAATGCACCCTAAATGCATGATCATCATATCCCGGGTAAATATCTACCGTATCCCCTTTTATGCGGAAATTACCCCGATTGAATTCAGCAGTGGTTCTACTGTATAAACTTTGCACGAGACGTTTCAGTAATTGGGTTCGAGAAATTACCATATCTCGCTCTAGAGCAATAACATTCTTTTGAAATTCCACCGGATTACCGATACCATATAAACAAGAAACCGAAGCCACCACGATGATATCACGACGCCCAGATAGTAACGAGGATGTTGTACTCAGTCGTAATTTTTCGATCTCTTCATTTATTGAAAGATCTTTTTCAATATATGTTCCTGAAGTTGGGATATAAGCTTCCGGCTGATAATAATCATAATAAGACACAAAATACTCAACCGCATTCTCAGGAAAAAAAGCCTTAAACTCACTGTAGAGCTGTGCGGCCAATGTTTTATTATGCGCCAGAACCAATGTAGGCTTTTGAACTTCCTGTAGGACATTTGCCACTGTAAAGGTTTTACCACTACCCGTAACACCTAATAAAGTCTGGTAGCGCTCGCCAGCGTCAATACCGCCCACCAGCTGATTTATTGCTGATGGCTGATCTCCTGTAGGCTTAAATTCTGATTGTATCTTAAATTTCAAAGTATAGCAGTTTTAAACTTGATTCCGAGTTCTTATTTTTTTATAAACTACCTCGTGGAAAGCCCATAAAGCATTCGTTAGAAACAAATTTTCAATTTGGTGGCAAGCCTCAGGGTATTGAACTCTTTGGCGATGCCAATAAAACATGAAATGTTTTGAATCTCGGTTCTTACGTAAAATTAAACTATTTGAAGGTCAAGGTAAAGTCTCGCTATCTTAGGATTAACTTAAAATTTATAAAAGGACTATTTAGCGTTTTAAAGTGAAGTGCGATTTGAATTCCCGACCATCTTCAAGTAAAACTCGAAACCAATAGTCATCAGACGGTAAATTTTCACCAATATAGGTTCCGTCCCAGCCTTCTGATAATGGATTCAGTTCTTTTAATAATTTACCATAGCGATCAAAAATACGAATGACTGTATTAGGCTGTATTAAATCACTTATTCCCTGTATCTGCCAGTAGTCGTGATAACCGTCACCATTAGGCGTAAAATATTTTGAAAAACCAATGATACTGAATTCTTGTTCAATGAAACCACAGTTTTCTTTAGACCTTACATAAACCCTATGAAAGCCGGGAGCAAGATTGTAGAACGTTGTGTCGTCCTGATAAGGCCCTAACTCGTTATCTATCGCCAACTCGTACTCGCCATTTCCTGAAATGGTAAATGTTGCGGTATTATTTTCAGTAGCGTCTGTAACTTCTATATTTTCAATAACTGCAAGTCCTTTTTCTAAAATAGTGATTGATTCTTCTCTAAAACATCCCGACACGACATCTGTTATCCTCAAAGTGTGTGTAGTTGCCAAATTGGTTTCCAAGTATGGTGTAGTCTGACCTTCAGGAAGCCACTTATAGATGTAGGTTCTTGATGTATCTAAATTAGAATAATCAGGATAATACGTTTCTAACTCCGGAAAATTTACAGCACAGTAAATAGCTTCTTCTTCTAAACTAAAATCTGGTCTGGGAATCAATACAAGAGCAACCGGACTAATTGCAAAACAAGCATTATTATTTTCAACTCGTGCATAAACGGTTTCCTTATAAGGTGTTTGATTGGTATAAATTGTTGGCAATTTCAGATTAGCATCTTCAAGCAGTGCTGCTTCTTCGCTAGGATAATAATTTACAGTATAACTTCCTGAAATTCCACCCAAAACCTGAGTATTAGCTTCACTTAGATCAAATTCTCCAAAGCCGGTATCATCGAGGTCACAATCCTCTAGCAAAGCTGAATTTGCAACAGTACTACTTACAACCAGGGTCACATCTACCGAAACTGCACATCCTGCCGGATTTTCTATTCGAGCATATAACGTTTGGGTTGGTGCTGTATTTTTATAACCTATGGGGTCCAATATATTCAAATTCAATTGAGCCTCATTCAAGGTCTCGTGATACGTAATTGTAAAATCTGGATCATTACCTGTTAATTGCTCTTCAGCTTCCGTAAGGTTAAATATACTAAAGCCATCTGCAGTAGCAGCATCTTCACATTGAGTTAATATTGTGGGGTTTTTAGGTGGATACGCGTAATACGTTACTTGTGCTACTCCTACTTTTTCGCAACTACCATCATTAGGATCTAATCTAAACTCATACGTCTCTGTATAAGGTAAAGTAACTCCCGTAGGTTGAGTGATATCAATTTCATAACCCGTCTCACCAGCGATTAAAACATCATCTTTGTACCAGGAATAGGATGCTCCTGTAACGGGTTCATACCCTAACGTATAATTATTTCCATCGCAAAGATCTAACTTCTTACTATCCAGATCATTTTGAATGATATCAAGCTCATTAAATAAAGACTGATTAAAAGGAGGCAAACCCTGATAACTTATGCCGCTTCCTAAATTGATTGCCTTATCATTATAATTGGCTGCCAATCCTGCACTATTAGGATTTTCAATAACGCCTAAATAATTAGAACCCACTTGATACGCAGTACTTAAAGCTCTATATATTTTTCCGTTAGGCCCCAATTGTAAACTACCGCGATAATAGCTTTGTTCATCTAACACAACCTGACTTGTAGATATATCTGTAGCTTCGGTATCGTACTGAAGTAAAGTTGAAAAATGGTTTCCAGGTGGTAATCTAGAATCTTCATTATTTGAACTACTTACATACAAATAACGATTATTAGGAGAAAACTCAACGCCATAAGATGCATAGTTTGTTCCGTTAATCGCAAGACGACTAGCACTAGAAACTATTCCGGTATTCGGATCAAAATCGGCCAAAAATAATCCATCTGCAGCATTTGCTATTGCCAATTTTGAAC
>Ga0207888_100424_pt1 | contig 15532 bp, 11 predicted proteins | sample LinPmetageLP43_FD_184055 | JGI IMG/M metagenome (GOLD analysis project Ga0207888, IMG submission 184055) | Marine viral communities from the Pacific Ocean - LP-43 (SPAdes) | ecosystem: Environmental > Aquatic > Marine > Oceanic | place: Pacific Ocean | collected 2010-08-27 | reverse complement strand
CTTTATAAATTTCGATAATATTATCTAAAGACTCATAATTATAAACCGCCTCGTTTAATGAATTCGCCAACATTGGGGAATCAAATCCTGTAATTCCCTTCGCTGCTATGTTTACAATAGCATCACGAATCATTTTAAGATGATGTCGATCTCTTTGGGTTATAAGAATATGGTTCTTTTTTACGAATGGTATTCTAACTTTTAAATATGTTAAGACAGAATGTAACTCTTTATTCGAAATACTATCCTCTGAATAAAAAAGCTCCTCCAAAACTTGATAACTTTTAGGGTTTTGGATTTTTATATCTTGATAATCATCTATCTCAACCTTCAATAAATTCGGCGCGTTCATAGAAAGATAATTTTCATAATCATAAGCAATAAGCATAGGCTCTACCCTCTTGTACCATTCCCTACTTTTTAAAAATAGTTTTTTGTTTTTAACTAGAGAATTCAGCGTATCAATTTGAAGCATATAGTGAGAAGTACTATCTAATGTGGTAAAATAGTAATTACGAATAGCATCGTTAAACATGGATTCTTTATCAATTGACACCACTTGTTTAGATGTAATCTTACTATCATTACACGATATTAAAGAAAAAAAACAGTCCAATAAAAATTAATATAATTTGTAATGCCTTCATAGTACTAGAAAAAATTTGTGAATAGAAAAGGTTCCCTTAATTGGGAACCTTTTAATATGATATTATAAAAATATTTATCTAGGTAAACCTGTCAATTTAAAAAGAACGGATCCTTCTAAAGATGCACTACCCTCACTAATTGCAGTTGGATCAACAAATTTAAGTCCGTCTGCTCTTACGGCAGTCTCAGGTGTTGTACTGTAATTCCATCCATGAACTTGAGCACCACCAATAAAAGTTGGTTCAGAAGCTCCAATTATATCAGTTACATCAAAAAGACCTGTAATTTCCCACATACTGGTGGTATTACCAATTCCTAATCCTGCAGCAACAGTTTGGTTACATTCCATAACTTCAACAAAAGCACCTGTATTCAAATCTAATTGCCAAAGTTTGGCAAAACCTGTTATATCAGCATTTAAGTCTGCATACCCATTTGGATCTTCTTGTATATATGCATAGTTTTCTGTAACCATAATATTATCAGGAGAGTGCATACCGTCACCTTTACCACCTTCAACATCACCATCAACAACTACCGTTAAAACTGCATCGCCAGTAGGATCATTTTCATTAAGCTCTAATTTGTATACACGACCAAAACCTGTACCTCTAAGATTTAAATCTGGATTATCTCCACGAATTCTACCAGTAGCATTAAAGTAAACTTCCCTGTTAGCTTCTGCAGAACCTCTTCTCCAATCAATATCTTCAATTCTCTGAAAACCAATAGCAGAAAGATCTATTGCTTCTTGATTTAGCTCATCAATTGTTCGCTCGGTAACCTCTAACCACTCAACATCGTAAGCAATATCTTCAGCCATACCCATTTCAAATAACTGTCCGCCTTCACCAGGTAAAGATTCAATAGGATTTTTACCTCTAAGTACATATAATTTACCACCATATAAATCTCCTCTAGCACCAACATACATTCCAAAATGAGCTTGTGGGTAGGTATTATCGCTATGGTCATCACCCATGAATATAACAGTTTGCGAAGTGTATGCATCTTTACCAATGGCAACGGCATTTTCCGTAGACCATTCGCCCAAGGCAGGTAATCTTTCTACCTCTACTCTATTCTCTTTAGCTCTAAATGGATTTACTTTATAAACACCCTTGGCATTTCCGCCCCATTCACCACCAGAAAGATATAAAGGTCCAAAACCATGCTCTTCAACCGTAATTGCAGAACCAGAACACATAGCTGTAAAGGCAGTTGCCGTAGAGTTTACGATATAATCTCCTTGTAGTGGCTGAAGTTCAGAATTCAACATTATTCTCGCTATTGAATAATCTGCTTCTAAATTATTAATTAATGCATAGTTACCATCTTCTGTTGGAAATAATGCTGCACCATCCATATAAGAACCATAAACGAAAGTAGAATCTGATTCTAAAATATCGGCAGAAGACATAATCATATTCAAATTCGCAGAACCTGCAAACGCGCCTTTAAGTTCAAAAATTTCATTTGGTGTTACAGAACTGGTTAAAGGTATTGACTCTGACAAGGTTAAATCTTGCCCATCCGCACCATCTGAGCCATCTGCTCCATCGGCGCCGTCTGCACCATCAACACCGTCAATACCATTGGTACCATCAACACCATCTTCTCCATCACAGCTCATTACGGCCATTCCTAGAAAAGAAAGAAACAATGCTTTAATTAGTAAATTTTTTGATTTTTTCATTATCAATATAGTTTTTAGGTTATAAAGTCCAAAACTATACCGACAACCTTTTAGAAAGGTTCACTGAAAATTAGCAATTGATGAACAGAAGTTTATGCTTGTGTTAAGATGTAAATTTAACTTAAAACCATAGTAATCAAAAGATAAAATAAAAGTTAACACACCAATTAAACAGTTGATTACAAGTAAATTAAGAAACTATACCTAAATTACCTAGAGACAGCTTCTGTTCTTTTCCTCCTTCAGAAATAGATTTGTAAATAGCCTCAACGATAATCATATCACGTTTTCCCATCTCGCCTAGTGCTATATTTTTAGAACCCGTAAGAATATGCTTTGAGAAATCATCCATTTGCAGAGCCTGTTGCCTTTTGTGCGGAAACTCTAATATATTACCGTTAGAAGTTATACCACTTATTGGGCCATAACTATGTGCAGGATCAAGTTCAAACCAACCATCACAACAATGCACTTTTAACCTATTACCATTCGCATTATGTGAAGTCATCATATGCGCCACTGCTCCATTCTCAAATTTAAATTGCGCGGTAATGGTTTCATCAGTATCCTTAAAATAATCTGGTCTTGTACTAAACTCTTGAGCAGAGACAGATATAGGGTTTTGACCTGTGCCATAAATGCTGGTTTGTATTGCATAAACACCCATATTCATTAATGCACCGCCACCAGATAATTTTTTATTTAATCGCCATTGATTAGGGTTTCCTTTAGAGATGTAACCTGCATCTGAAGAAACAAAAAGAACATCTCCAAAGGTTTTCTCTTTTACGAATTTTTTCACCTCTTTGGTATATGGGTCACTTTGCATTCTATAGCCCACAGAGAGTTTTACATTATTCTCATTACAAGCATTAATAATAGCATCACACTCTGCAACACTAACAGCCATGGGTTTTTCACAAATAACATGTTTTCCCGCTTTGGCAGCTCTGATACAAAAATCTGCATGCATACTATTGGGCAATGCTACATAAACAATATCAATTGTATCATTCTTTACAATAGCATCAAAATTATCATAGTTATATATGCTTTGCTTTGGTATATTATACTTCTGTTTCCAAATTGATTCTTTCTCCTTAGTACCAGTGACAATTCCTGCTAAATAACAATGTTCCGTTTCCTGTAACGATGGTGCCAATTGATAAGTACTATAACTACCTAAACCTACAAGAGCTATTCCTAACTTTTTATTCTTATCACTCAAAGTAAATGCATTTGCCATTGGTAAGTTTCCTAATAATGCAGACCCTAAAATTCCTTTTGTAGCTAAACTGCTAAAAGAGCGTCTTGTAAAATGTTTCATGTATTTATTTTTATGAATAAAAAGTATTGAAAATTAAATAAAAATCAGTGAACGCCTAAATTACGGCGTTAACTTTTTATTCAAAATATCAATAATTTTTTAAAAAAAATTGACTAATCCTTTTTTAAAGAAGCCTAAATTATCGATATGATATTAACTTAGAAATCAACCTTTTCAGAATATAGATTCAAGCTTTTATTCTTATTTTCGTTATTCAACAGAACCTTATCAAACCATGAAAAAACTTTTACAACTATCTATTTGTCTAGCGACTTCATTTGCCTTGGCACAGTCTAGGGAACTGCCTATAGATACTGTCATTACCTCACAGCACAATGCAACAATTAATGGCACTACATTTTCTTATACCGCACAAACGGGAACACAACCGGTATGGGATGAGAATGCAAAGCCAATTGCATCATTACATTACACCTATTACACCAGAAACAATATTAAAGATAGAGCAGCAAGACCCTTGTTAATTTCATTTAATGGCGGACCAGGATCTGGATCAGTTTGGATGCACTTAGCGTATACCGGACCTAGAATATTAAAAATTGATGATGAAGGATATCCCGTTCAACCTTACGGTGTTAGTGAAAACCCACATTCTGTATTAGACATTGCAGATATTGTTTATGTGAATCCTGTAAATACAGGATATAGCCGCACCATACCTGCAAGTGGTAAAGATGTTGATAGAGATAAGTTCTTCGGAATTAATGCGGATATTAAATATTTAGCCGAATGGCTGAACACTTTTGTTACTAGAAATAACAGATGGCGTTCACCTAAATATATTATTGGGGAAAGTTATGGTGGTACACGTGTAATGGGGCTTTCATTAGCGCTACAAAATCAGCAATGGATGTACTTAAATGGTGTAATAATGGTATCTCCTGCAGATTATAAAGTAATAAGAAATAGCGGGCCAGTAGCCGAAGCCATAAATCTACCATATTTTACTGCCGCAGCATGGCATCATAAAGCTTTACCCCCTGCGTTACAAAGTAAAGATTTGCTAGAAATTTTACCAGAATCAGAAGCATACACCATTGATAAATTAATACCAGCACTTGCAAAAGGCGGGTTCTTAAGTGCTGCTGAAAAAGATGCCGTTGCAGATAAAATGGCATACTATTCCGGTCTAAACAAAAAAGATATTCTTGACCAAAATTTAGTGGTTCCTACATCTTTCTATTGGAAAAATCTTTTAAAGGATAAAAGCGGGCATACCGTAGGGCGTTTAGACTCTAGATACTTAGGAATAGACAAACAAATAGCAGGCATGCGCCCTGACTATAATTCTGAAATTACCTCTTGGCTACACAGCTTTACCCCTGCAATTAATTATTATTTACAAGAAGAATTAAATTTCAAAACCGATGTAAAGTATAATATGTTCGGACCAGTTCACCCATGGAACAATGATGATGATAATACGAGAGAAGATCTTAGACAAGCAATGGCACAGAACCCATACTTAAATGTAATGGTACAATCTGGCTATTATGATGGCGCTACTACATATTTTAATGCTAAGTATACAATGTGGCAAGTTGACCCAAGCGGCCGTTTGAAAGATAGATTTAGTTTTAAGGGCTATAGATCAGGACATATGATGTACTTAAGGCGAGAAGATTTAAAAACAGCAAATGATGATATCCGTGATTTTATTAAGCGAACCATTGCTACAGGTAAAAGCGCCAAATATTAATCGGCACTTACATTTACTTTTCTAAAACACTAGTAGTCATTCCCAACACCAACAATGAATTAATTTCAGTTGTTGCTGTTGGGAATATTTTTTTAGAGCTAAAATCTGCAGTTTTAATAGCATCTTTAAACAACTGCTCCCTCTTGCGTTGTTTTCGTTTTTTGAAAATATCAATGGTGACCCCTACTGTGACCCCTCCTAATACGGTTGCCAATAAATCTTCATTGCTCCATCCTCCATATTGATTCTGATCTATACTTTCTTTTGCCAATCCAATTAGTAAACTACCACCTACAGCACCAATAAAGGTCCAGGTTCTGTCACCATCAGAAATTTCATTGGCAACTCCTGCACCTACTAAACCATATAAGTTTCCTCCTAAAAAGTGAAGTACTTTGTCTTGTTCTATTTGAGAATAGGTGCTATGAAGCGTAAAAAGAAGAATTAAAATTATAAGAATCTTTTGCATACCGTGCAAAGATAAATATTCTAGGCTATGCCACCATTTTAAATTATACCACTATTTACAGGTTAAATACCCATTCGATTTATTTTATATTATCTTAGAATTTCAAAAAAAAATATGGAACTAAAAAATTTTATTAAGAGCCTATCAATCATGCATTTGTTCTTACTTGGAGGGTTAATCATTTTTACGGTTTGGGTTATTCTGCAAATAAACACGTTCAATACCAGTACCAATGGACAAGGTCCTTTTTTATATGCTGTACCTGTCTTTGCTATGCTAGGGTATTTTGGTAGTCAATGGATTTTTAAAAAAATGACATCTAAAATAAAAATGGATATCAAGTTTGAAGAAAAATTAAAAAAATATCAATCTGCACTACACTTAAAATATGCACTTATAGAAATGCCTGCGTTTATAGGACTCTTTGCCTATTATAATACAGGTAATGCATTGCCTCTTGTTATTTCTATATGTCTATTAGCTTATTTAGCAGTGCAAAGACCAAATAAGGATAATATTATAAATAGCATACCACTAACACCAGACGAAAAAAACCAAATTCAAAATACCTAATTAGATATATAAAATGAAAACAGTAAATAAATTAACAATAGCCTTTATGCTAACTTTATTAGGTTTGACTTCTTTGCATTCCCAAGATTGGGCAGATTTAAAACATTTTGAAGAAGCAAATACACTATTATCTGAAACCGAAAATAATGATGACCGTATCGTTTTTATGGGAAATTCTATCACAATTGGATGGTTGAAAAATCGTCCAGAATTTTTTAAAGATAAGCCCTATGTAAATAGAGGGATAAGCGGGCAAACTACACCGCAAATGTTAATACGTTTTAGACAAGACGTGATAAACCTTAACCCTAAAGTAGTAGTTCTTTTAGCCGGAACCAATGATATAGCAGGAAATACAGGTCCTTCTACTTTAGAAATGATAATGGACAATATTAAAGGTATGAGCGAAATGGCACATGCCAATAATATAAAGGTAATTTTGTCCTCTACCTTACCCGCTTATGACTATCCATGGAAACCAGGTTTAGAACCCTCAGGTAAAATAATTGCTTTAAATAAAATGATCAAACAATATGCAGATAAACAAGGTCACATTTACTTAGACTATTTTTCGCAAATGGTTGATAAACGTAATGGTCTACCAAAAAAATATGCTAGAGATGAAGTACACCCAACTGTTAAAGGCTACAAAGTTATGGAGCCTTTAGTTGAAGCCGCAATTGCTAAAGCTTTGAACGAATAGTATTTGATTTAGACTGATTTAAATCAGTAGCTCTTAATTTACTAAACCCAATACGCATTAGAATTTCAACTAAGAATTTAATTCAAATTTGTTGGTATTAAATAGCTTACATACTAGTTAAGATTTGATTATTTTTGAAAAAATTTGACTTATATAAAATGAAAAAGACACTATTCCTATTGGTCGCTACGGCCATTTCATGTAATTCTTCTCAAAAAACAGTTAAAGATGTGGCTACGGAAGCATCTACTGTTGCATCTGAAATTACATACGCAGAATCAATTACAGAAGCAGAATTAAAAGAGCATTTATACATCTATGCATCAGATGATTTTGAAGGTAGAGAAACTGGTCAGCCTGGTCAGAAAAAAGCTATAGCATACATAAAAGCCGAGTATGAAAAATTAGGAATACCTGCAGCAAAAAAAGATGGAAATTATTTTCAAGAAGTGCCTTTAGAAATCAGTAAACTTCCTACTGGAAAATTAAGTCTCAATGGCACAGATTTTACTATAGGCGAACATGTGCTAACATTTACTGCTGCAAACACAACTGCTGAGGAAATTGTATATGCAGCTTATGGCATAGAAGATCCATCATACTCTGATTATAATGATATTGACGTTGAGGGCAAGATTGTTCTAATGAAATCTGGTGAGCCAAAAAATGATGATGGTAACTATACAATTACTGGCACTAATGAAACTTCTATCTGGAGTAACATGTCAGAATCTTTAACAAAAAGAATTCAGATTGCAGTAGATAAAGGTGCAACTGGTGTTTTATATTATGACGCTGATAACTTTAATAGGTTTAAACGTAGGTTTGAATCTATGAAAACTAATAATAGTGGAAGAATGGAAGTTGTTGATGATAACGCTCCTGAATTCTATAGTTTATTTATAGACCAAGTTCTTGCTACTACCTTACTATCTAATATTGAAACAGATAACGAGCCTAAAGTATTAAGTAAAAGCTTACAATTAAGTTTTGAAAGTTCTAACGATAAAATTGCATCTGAAAATGTTGCTGCAATCATTAAAGGTTCTGAAAAACCAGATGAGTATTTAGTAATTTCATCTCACTTAGACCATATTGGTATTTCTGCTAATGGAGATATTAATAATGGCGCAGATGATGATGGTTCTGGTACAGTTGCTCTTTTAGAAATCGCAGAAGCGTTTAAGAAGGCTGCTAATGAAGGTAATGGTCCAAAACGCTCAATTGTATTCTTACATGTAACAGGAGAAGAAAAAGGCTTACTAGGCTCTCAATATTACACAGATGTAGACCCAATTGTTCCACTTGCAAATACAGTTGCCAATCTTAATATTGATATGATCGGAAGAATTGATCCAGCTCGTGAAGGAGACCGCAATTATATTTATTTAATAGGTTCTGACAAACTAAGTTTAGAGCTTCATAATCTTTCTGAAGAGGTTAATAAAAAGTTCACCAATATAGAACTTGATTATACCTATAATGATGAGAACGATCCAAACCGTTTTTATTACAGAAGTGATCATTACAACTTTGCAAAGAACAATATTCCAATTATATTCTATTTTAATGGTACCCACGATGATTATCATAAGCCAAGTGATACTCCAGATAAAATCAATTACGATTTGTTGGAAAATAGAACAAGATTAATTTTTTATACCGCTTGGGAAATTGCAAATAGAGAACAAAAATTAAAAGTAGACTAAAAGTCTTTAGATACTGTAAATGAAGAAGCCTAATAGTTATGGTAACTATTAGGCTTTTTTTATGCGCTATGAATAAGTTAGTAACCAACTCTAAATAAAAAAAGCCTTAGAAATAAATCTAAGACTTTTAGTTTGCTTTTAGGGTGGAAGACCGGGTTCGAACCGGCGACCCTCGGTACCACAAACCGATGCTCTAACCAGCTGAGCTACAACCACCATTTGTAAGCGAGTGCAAAGATAATTTTTTTAAACAGTTCTAACAAATAATAATTTGAAAATTCAATAAATATTTAATTTTAAGAATCATTTATAATAATTTTTCTAACTTCAAGTTTTATCTAACACAACCTATTAAGATTACACCACTTTCATAATGCATTCTATATCAAATTATAAGCATAATTTTTTACTATTTGCATTTATATGTACTAGCTTTTTTAGTGCTTTCGCTCAAAAAGACAGTATTGATTTTTATCATGAAAAAATTTCGAGATTAACCCATTCCCTTAATTTTTCAGAAAACACACCTGAATATATTGACAACTTAAACCAGCTCTCTTATTACCAAAGACTAATAGAGCAAGATTCTATGCTAGTAAACTCAGAAAGAGCACTTGCACTGAGTAAGAAAAATAAATATATACAAGGGGAGCTTGAAGCCTTAGCAAATCTTGCAACTTTATACTTGTACACAGGTCAAACAGACAAGTCAATTGAATTCTCCTTAGAGACAATTAAAAATCCTGAATTAAGTAGTTTTCCTAAAACAGAAATGAAAATTTATAATATTCTTGGACAAGGATATTATTTCAAAAATGACTATCCTTCCACTTACACTCAATTCTTACATACTCTAGCTATAGCAGAAAAGAATAGTGATCAATTTCACTTGTTTCGAATGAATATGAATTTGGGCACTATTTTTAGTCGCCTTGAAGATAATGAGGAGGCTTTAAAATATTATGCTGTTGCCTTTAAACACGTTAAAAATTTAAAAGACCCAACTAAAGAAGCTATGATGCTAAGTAATATGGCATTCTTAAATATTGAATTAGGAAATTTAAACCAAGCAAAGATTGAATTAGACGAAACATTAGCGCTGCTTGAAAAAAATAAGCAAACAACATGGTTAGCATGGACCTTTTCTACTTTAGGGTTGTATTATTTAACATTAAATGATTTTGATAATGCTTTAGTGAATTATCAGAAATCTTTAGATATGCATGATGAGTTCAATGATGTAAAAGCAAAAGCTGATATAAAATATGGTCTTGGAAGATCATATTTAGGACTAAATAATTTAGTGAAAGCTGAGGCGAATATAAATGAAAGTGTAATGCTATATGCATCTTCTGATTATGATACAGGTCTAGAAAAAGCATATAGAACGTTATATGAAATTAGCAAAAGTAAAGATGATGTAGCAGAGTCTTTAAAATACCTTGAACTAACCGAAAAACTTTCTAACGACAATTTCAAGAAAAAGAATAGACGAAATTTAACAATGCTCAATGCAAAATTAAATTTTGAAAAAGAAACCGAAAATCTAAAAGCTCAGAATGAATTAGCTATAAATCAACAACGTAAGTACGTAAAATGGGCATTAGCAGCACTATTCACTTCACTAGTCATTGTTTTCCTTATTTTAAATGCTAACAAAAGAGAAAAATTATTAAACAAAAAACTAGCAAACCAAGCTAAAATATTAAATAAAAATCAAGAAGCATTAACTCAAATAAACTCTAATCAAGATCGTCTTTTTTCTATTGTTGGTCATGATTTAAGAGGTCCAATTATATCATTGAATGAAATTCTAACTTTGTATCTAGAAGATCCTGAAGGCAAGGATTATTTTGAAAAATTTGCTCCACAATTAAAAGAAGACTTAGAGCAAGTTCAATTTACAATGGATAACCTTTTACATTGGGGAAAAACTCAGATGCAAGGAAATACAATAAACGTTAGAAGCATTTCTGTTAGAAATGAATTGGATATTATATTACAGCTATATCGTAATGAAATAAATAAAAAAGCGATAACTATAAATAACCAAGTTGCTGTCAATCATAGTGTTTTTGCCGACCTTCAACAGTTCAATGTTATATTTAGAAACTTAATCAATAATGCCATTAAATTCACTCCAAACGAAGGTATGATTACTATCAAAACTAAAATAAAAGATAAAAACTTAGTTATTCAAGTTTCTGATACTGGCGTTGGCATGACAGAATCTGATGTACAAAAGTTATTCAGTGACACTGAAAATTTCTCTAACTTTGGTACAAATTTAGAGAAAGGCACCGGCTTAGGACTTCGTTTGGTGAAAGCTATGGTCATTAAAAATAGCGGAGAAATTATTGTAAAAAGTGAACCGAATAAAGGAAGTCAATTTATTGTTCAGTTGCCCGTGGATATTGCATAAAACATAATATTGACTACACCCATAAAACAATCATAAGGTTTAAAATAATTTTCTGATACATTCATTTTTTTACATTTCGTCCCTTAATAATTATTTGTATCAAAAAAATCAAAATCATCGACGAACTACACTTTTAGAACGTTAAAACACACAATAATTCGCATTTCACAACATTTATTACTAATCCGTAATCTTCTAAACTAATTTTAGATTCACATTATAGTGATATCTATGAAATTTAGAATATTAAAACCATTTTGTTTAAACAACCTGCTTCAAGGTTGTATGGTTATATTCCTAATTTTATCATTCACCACTTTAGCTTCACAATCTTCAAAAAGAGAAATTTTACTGAGCGAAATAGAAGAAATAAGAAATTCTTCAAACTTCAACTCTAAAGATACTCTTTATATACACAACTTAATTGCACTTGCATACGAGTACCGTTTTCATAATTTGGATAGTCTGTATACGCTTAGCCAAAAAAATTTAGCTTTAAGTAAAAAGGCTGAATACACAAATGGTGAGATCAGTTCATATCATTCAATGGGAGGATATTATTCTGATAAAGGTAAAATAGACCAAGCTATTATATATTTCAATAAAGCTTATAAACTTGCCGAAAAATATGAAAACAACTTTTTAAAGGTAAGAACCTTAAATGATTTAGCTAAGGAGTATGGGTATAAAGGTGATTATTCAAAATCATTAAAATGGTATTTAGAAGCAATGGAAATTGCAGAAAAATATAATTACAAAAATTCCATTTCCATTATAAATGATAACATTGCCCACTTATACCTTGAGCAAAAGGACTTTCAACAAGCGATGGTATTTTTACAAAAATCAAAAGCCGTACATGAAGAAGTCGGCAATCCTGTCTTTCTTGCAGAAACTCTAAGTAACATTGCCTCTACATATGCAGACATGAATGAATTGGATTATGCTATGTATAATATTAACATTAGTATAGCTACGTTTGAAAAAGAAAAAATACTAGAATGGTTAGCATACTGTTATGAAATTAAAGGAAAAATATATCTCAAAAAGAATAAGAATACTTGGGCACTTTATTGGTATAAGCAAAGCGAATTATTACACCAAGAAATAGAGGATGACAGAGGTAAAATAGATCTACTAAATGGTATGACAGAAGCCTACTTAAATCTTAAAAAAGATAGTATAGCAGAAGAATATGCATTTAACGCATTTAATTTATCTAAGAAAATTGGTCTTAGATCCGGAATTAAAAATAGTACACAAAACCTTTCCAAAATATTCAAAATAAAAAAAGACTTTGAAAAATCGCTTTGGTACCATGAGCTATACCAAACAACGTATGAATCTCTTTCTGCAATTAGTAATGAAAAAGCATTGAATATGCTTAAAACTAGAGTAGAATATGATCAACAAAAACAACTACTAATCGTAGAAAATGAAAAAGCACTAGCAAAACAGAAAATTTACATTTATATTTTTATAATAATACTTTTCATCTTTGCTATTATAACGTTCATTGTACATAGAAATCAACAAGAGCAGAAAAAACTGAATCAAGAACTAAGAAATAAGAAAGCTGATCTTGAACAAAAACAAGCTTACTTAAATGAATTGAATCAGACAAAAAATAAATTATTCTCTATCATTGGTCATGATTTAAGAGGACCAATTGGTGCTTTTCAGGGGCTATTAAAATTATTTAAGGAAGGAGAAATGACCAAAGATGAGTTTTTGAATTTTGTTCCTAAACTTAAAGTTGATATAGATACCATTTCCTTTACACTTAACAACTTATTATCTTGGGGGCAAACCCAGATGAATGGGTCTATTACAAGACATTCCATAACCAATTTAGATAGTATTGTTGAGGAAAATATTGCACTATTATCTGAAATTGCAGAAGCTAAATCTATTACTTTAATTAATAGAATTGAACCTAATTGTCAGGTTTGGTCGGACCCCAACCAGATTGATATCATTATTAGAAACTTATTAAGTAACGCCTTAAAATTTACACCTAATAATGGTAAAATCATTATTGGTGCAATTCAAAAAATTAAAACATGCGAAATTTACGTTAAGGATAACGGTTTAGGAATGAGTGAAGAAATCATAGGCAAACTTTTCGAAAAAGATTCTAACCACACCACTTACGGTACCAACGATGAGAAAGGTACAGGATTAGGTCTTTCTTTATGTAAGGAAATGGTTGAGAAAAACAATGGTAAAATATGGGTACATAGTGCTTTGGGTAGAGGGTCAAGCTTCTACTTTACCATACCAAGAATACAAAAACAGTACAAAGAATCTGCTTAAATTAAGCTATCTAGCGAATCTACCGCCACCATTCTTTCAACGGTAAAACCTTCTGCATAATCTACACCAACCAGTCTTCCTAAATCTTTTGCCCTATAGTGAACACTCTCTATAAAAGTTTTACTACTAATAGGAGTTTCAGGCTCATTACTACTAGGATCATGAAATTGTGAGCCATATGCTAAAATCGAATCTGTTTTAGCCTCCAAATATTCACTAATGTCAACGACAAAATCTGGAGTAATATTTTTCCATTGAATGTAATGATATACTAATTTAGGCCGCCATTCTTGTTGGCTCTCCTGCCCTATTCTAGTCTCTATACGTCTTAATCCACTTAAAAAACAAGCGTCGCTTACCAATTTACTTCCCTTGCCGTGATCAATATGTCTGTCATCAACAGCATTACACAATACAGTATGTGGTCTGTATTTGCGTATCATTTTTATAATTTCTAGTTGATGCTTTTCATCATTAACGAAAAATCCATCTCTAAACCTTAAATTCTCACGAACTTCTACACCTAATATTTTTCCTGCAGCAGCAGATTCTTTATCACGAATTTCTGCAGACCCTCTTGTACCCAACTCTCCACGAGTTAAATCTACGATACCAACTTTTTTACCTAATGCAATCTCTTTGGCTATAGTGCCACCGGCACCAAGCTCTGCATCATCAGGGTGCGCTCCAAATACTAAAATATCTAACTTCATTCTATACCAATTCTAATTGATGCTTATTATTTTATACTTTCTAAAGCCTGTAAAATATCCTTCTTTAAATCTTCTACTTCTTCTATACCAACAGAAAAACGAATTAATCCGTCCGCAATACCTTGTTCCGCTCTTACCTCTGCACTCATAAGTGCGTGTGATGTTTTGGATGGTGACAGCACTGTGCTCTCTACACCAGCAAGACTCATTGATGGTTTAATTAACGACAATTCTTTTTGAAATTGAGATACATCTAAATCTGAATTTAATTCAAAAGATAACATTCCCCCAAATCCTTTCATTTGCTTTTTGGCAATTTCATGATTTTGGTGAGATGGTAAACCTGGGTAATATACTTTTTCAATCTGTGATAATCCGTCAAGGAAATGAGCCATTGCCAAAGCATTCTCATTTTGTGCCCTTACCCGTATTCCCATTGTTTTCATACTTCTTTCCAACAACCAAACGGTATAATCACTGAGGCTACCACCAAAATTTTTTGCTAAATGAAAAATACGCTCCATATTTTCTTTTGTAGATGCTACTGCGCCTGCGCAAATATCTGAATGACCACCCATGTATTTGGTAGCACTATGAATTACGACATCAATACCAAAATCAATTGGATTTTGGTTTACCGGACTTGCGAATGTATTATCGATTAAAGTTGTGATTCCATGTTTTTTCGCAATGGTAGCAACTGCTTCTAAATCGGTAATTGTCAATAGAGGATTAGAAGGTGTTTCAATATAAATAACTTTAGTGTTCTCTTTAATTTGAGCTTCAAATGCTTCGGCACCCCACCCATCGGTAAAAGAATATTCAATGCCGTATTTAGAAAACTCTTCGTTGACCAAATTGTATGTTCCACCGTATAAGGTCTGTTGTAAAACCACATGATCTCCTGCTCTTAAAAAGGCTAATAAAGCTGTACTCACTGCAGCCATACCGCTACCAAATATAAGTGCAGATTCCGCATGTTCCAATGCCGCAACCTTTTTGCAAAGTCCTTCTTGATTTGGTGTATTAAAATATCGAGGATAACGTTTTACATCAACATCTTCATAAGCATAAGATGTACTCATATATAATGGAGAAATTGCTCCACGATGTTGTTTGTCCTCTAATTCACCAACGTGTGTACAAATGGTGTTCAATCCTTTTTTATTCGAATTCATATGCAAAAATTATAAAAAATAAAGGTAAGGAATAGAATGTAAATGTTATCTCTAACAT
>Ga0207888_100423_pt1 | contig 15555 bp, 6 predicted proteins | sample LinPmetageLP43_FD_184055 | JGI IMG/M metagenome (GOLD analysis project Ga0207888, IMG submission 184055) | Marine viral communities from the Pacific Ocean - LP-43 (SPAdes) | ecosystem: Environmental > Aquatic > Marine > Oceanic | place: Pacific Ocean | collected 2010-08-27 | reverse complement strand
TTTGTCTTGTTGAACATCTTGATCTTCTGTTTCTATTTTCCATCTAAATCTTGGATTTTCGGTATCAATTCCGATTGGATTTTCAAGATATTCGCATAAAAGTCCATTAACACTTGCATTTTTGGTCTGTCCCTCCTGGCAAGCATATGACATAAGAATTACTACAAACAAGCCTAATTTAAAAAAGTCATTTTTCATATTATTTTCTCAAGTTTCTCAAAATATTATTACCTATTTTTCTATCGTAAAATCATAAATTCCTGAACCGGTTTCTACAACCAAATACCCCTCATCATCTGTAGCAATGGCTACACCCTTTAAGGTAGATAGAGCCCTATTTCCTTCCTTTACCATGGAAATGTCTTTAGTTGGAAGATGAATTTGGGCGGTGGTATTAACAGGAATTTCGAAGCGCATATTTACTATCTCTTCATTTTTTTTCCAGAATGATCTTATTTTTCCATAATAAGTCTCAAGTTCACCGTTTACGGTGGTCAAAATCTTGTCTTTATATTGGTTTTGAACTTCCTCTGATTCTATTTGATTAGTAATGTGTGGCTTTAATATTACTTTTTTATAGCCCACACCTCCTACATCTGTTGCAGTGTTTATTCCGGCGAGGGTTCGGTACATCCAATCCCCAATGGCTCCATACGCATAATGGTTAAAAGAATTCATACCTGAATTTTGAAAACTTCCGTCAGGTTTCCTTCCGTCCCACCTTTCCCAGATTGTAGTGGCACCTACAGAAACCGGATACAACCACGAAGGATAGGTTTTTTGCATAAGTAAAGTATATGCCAAATTGTGGTGTCCAAATCTGGTAAGAACGTGGTTCAGATATGGAGTTCCCAAAAAACCTGTGGTTAAGTGGTAGTTGTAACTTCTAATGTTTTCTGCAAGCCTTTGTGCAGCCTGAGGTCTCAATTCAGTCGGAAGCATGTCAAAATTTAAGGCTAACACATAAGCTGTTTGGGAGCCCGAAACCAATCGGCCATTCGGAGTCATATACTCCTTGACAAATGCTTCTTTGATTTTGTTCAATAAGTCTGAATATATTTTCACATCATCTACTTTCCCTAAAACTTTGGCTGTATTGATTAGAATTTGAGTTGAATGAGCAAAAAAACATTGGGCAATTAAATATTTATCAGTTAATGCCGCCCTGCCGTCATTATCATCCTCTGGCCGATAAAACAGCCAATCTCCAAAATGGAAACCAGTATTCCAAAGGTCATTTTCGCTTTTATTTTTCATAAAACCTACCCAGGCCTTCATGCTTTCATATTGGGTTTCTAAAATATCCTGATTGCCGTATATTATATACATGTCCCAAGGAACAATAGTGGCTGCATCGCCCCAACCTGCAGATCCCATTTCATGGGATCCTAATACATTTGGTACCACATGAGGAACATTTCCATTCTCTGCTTGACCTGAAGCAAGGTCTTTTAACCATTTTTCGAAGAAATTATTTACATGCATATTAAATCCGGCAGTTCTAGAAAACACCTGGGCATCTCCGGTCCAGCCCAATCGCTCATCCCTTTGCGGACAGTCGGTGGGCACATCTAAAAAATTACTTTTTTGTCCCCATTTGATATTTTTTTGTAATTGATTCAATAATTTATTGGAAGTAGTAAATGAACCTGTTTCATCCATATTAGAGTATAAGGCAATGGCAGTGAAATTTTCCGGTTTTATGTATTTCTCTGCAGCTTCTATTCTAACGTACCTAAAGCCCTGCCAGGTAAAATGTGGAATGAATATTTCATCTTCCTCGCCACTTAATATATAAGTGTTCTTCTGATCAGCTTCGCGAAGGTTCTCTGTATAAAAATTTCCTTCTTTATCTAAAACTTCTGCATGAAATAATTTTATGGTGTCTCCCTTTTTTCCATTCACTCTTACCTTTACAAAACCTACGAGATTTTGGCCAAAATCAATAACCATTTCCTTTGCTGGAGTTTCAATTATTTCCTTTGGTTTAAAAATTTCTTGCATTTTAACAGGTTCATTGATAGTAGCGATTAAATTATTGTAACCATAGCTCTCAACATTTACATCAAACCATTTAGAATCGTTAAATTTTGGCATCTTCCATCCTTTTTCTATGTTAGAACCATCAGCCATTTCCCCATCGTAAATTTCAGAGCTTTTAATATGGCTTTTATTTGATTTCCAAGAATCATCGGTAATAATAGTAGCGGTTGAACCATCAGTATATTCAACATTTATTTGCATCAAAAGGCTAATTTCATCTCCATATAAGTTCTTGTTCCAGGCTAGAGGCCCCCTAAACCACCCGCTACCCAATAAGGCTCCTATTGCATTTTCCCCTTTATTCAATAATGTTGTTACATCATACATCTGATATTGGATTCTCTCATGGTAATTTGTCCAACCAGGAGTAAAATATTGGTCTCCTATACGCTCTCCATTAATATAAGCTTCATACAAACCCCTAGAAGTTATCACCGCTGTAGCCGATTTGATTTTCTTTTTTATACTGAAGACTTTTCTGAACATGGGACTTGGCCTTTCTTCCCCATCTTCGGTATATCCGGCAGTTATCCATTCGGCCTGCCAATCATTTTTTTTCAGCACTCCCATTTGCCAATAAGAAATATCACTCCATTTTGAAGCCTTACCTTTTTGATCCCAAACCTTTACCCTCCAAAAGTATTTATTTAAAGAAAGTAAGGCATTTCCACTGTAAGGTATATTTACAGATTGTTCATTACTGACTTTACCGCTGCTCCAGTATAGATTATCACCATTTATTAAATTCTGCTTACTGTTTGCTACCTGTATTTCATAGCCAGTCTGCTTTACATTTCTTTTATCGGAAGTTAATTTCCACGTAAATTCGGGTTTAGGATTGTCGATTCCAAGAGGGTTCTTCCTGTTTTCTATTAAGGTTTGGCCAACTTCTATATGTTGAGCAACCAAAACAGATGAAAAAAGTATATAAAACAATAAAAATAGTTGGGGTCTCATAATTTTTTGGTTCATTATTAGCATATTTTTTAAACCCATAAATGCAAAAATTTATTTGTATAAGTAATGTTCCGAAACAAGTTTTACCGGCCCCTTTAAACCAGAGGGCTGCAGGGATTGATCACCATTATAGGGATTCTCATATATTGACCAAGTTTTCTTCTCATCTTTATTTCTAGTTTTATCTGCAATAAGTTGATTTACCCATAGATTAGTAACTTCTATCACTACTTCGTTCTTTCCGTCATTTAAATATTCGGTAACGTCAATTTTCCAGGGTGCTGTCCATAAACCCCCTACTTCGCCACCATTTATTTTAATATTTGCCATTACACCTGCCTTTCCAATGTCCAAGAAAATCTTTTTTTCTGAAGGAATGGATTCGAGATAAAAATTATTACGGTATGTAGCAGTTCCTGAAAAATACTTAATATCATTATCTTCAAACTCAGTCCAGTCTTGCAACCTGACCATTTCAACATTTTTGTCAACCCCCATTTTTTCATTTTTAAAATGCACCTCCCAATCTTTATCTATAGTCTTGAGGGTTTCGGGAGTCTGATAATTGCGAGCTTGCTCATTTTTAGGTAAACCGTTTCCTTTTGAAAAGACAACAAACCCACTTTCAGCAGGTTCAAGTTTTAAAGGAATTCGCGTATAGTGATCATTTTCATCAAATTCGGGTAAAGCCCTAGTCATTCCTCTAGTAGCATCCCACAATTCCGGCTGCATTCCTTTTACTCGGAAAGAGGCGTCAAAAGAGATTTTCTCCTGACTTTGATTTGTAATAAAATAGATATCCTTATCTAGGGTTTGTCGATGAATCCAAAGAACAGGTTGTTTTGTATCAGTTTTAAAATCAGGCACTATCCCAAGCTGCTTTAGAGCAAGGTCAAGCTCCATAAATGGAAAAATTTTACCCGCTCCATATTCTACTACTGCTAATTTCCTTTCATTTTGGCCCCACATCATTTTTGAAAGCTCTTCTACCCTCTTGTCAGCTTCAGGATAATTTTGGAGACTCGGCGATTTCTTTGGTGGATCTCCCATTATAACTGCTCCCTGACTTACAAGACTTTCTATTTTTTCCAGAAGCTCAGGGCGCATAATTTCCCCCTCAGGTAGGATCATAATCCTATATGATAAACCATCAGGCAGTGTTAGCCTACCATCTTCTACACTTAAGCGGTTCATAATTACATCCGCATTAATATAATCAAAGGAATATCCATCTGGCAATGCTGGTTCAGTAACCCCTGTCATTATTGGAGCATCTTCACCAATAAAGTATGCAACATCTGCTACATAAGTTCCTTGCTGAAGCATATACTGACTTCGCCGTTGATAATCTACCCACGGTTTTGATTTGCTAAACCAGGTATTATGCCTATTAAATTCTGTTCCAAACCATGCATTTACTCCAGGCACTTTATCTTCATAAGGCTGCTGGATATAAACGTGAAAAACCGGGTGGGTAGTTCCCTCTGTAAAACTCCAGTCTCCCCTAGTTTTTAACTTACCCGGGTGTCGCAAGAAATGATTGCCTGATGAAGTATAGGATTCTGCAGAAACTTGTTTCTTTCCGTAGATATGTGCAGCCGATGATGCGGCTTTCAATTCTATGCTTCCGAGATCTCCTTCTGCCCAAAATTCACCACCAATAAGGTGGGACTGTCCTCCGTATTTTAAAAATTCTGAAGGAAAACCCCAGTGACCATAGTTTTCTAGCCATAATGTTAATCCGTTTTCTTCACATATCTCACGAAGACCACCAACGTACTCCTCTGCAATCTCATCAGCAACAAGTCTCCGAAGATCCCAGAGGAAACGATTAGATTCTGTTACGGAATTAACTATTCTTCCGGTCAATACAGGTAGAAAAACCTTAGGATCATAACCATAAGTTTCCTGAAATGTTTTTCCAAAATCATCAGTCCAGTTCTGGCTACCTGTTTCATAGCTGTCAGCCACCACATATTTAAACGCTTGACGGTCTTCTGCAGCCATAGAATTAAGAATGTCTCCTATAAAACTATCAAAATGTTGCTGTAACGCTTTTTTATTCATTTTATCTACCTCCAGTCCTGTAGCATTAGATGCCGCAGGAGCATTGGTTATGCCTGTTGAAGACATGCCGGCTCTAAGAATAATCCATTCGCCCTCAGGAGCATCCCATTTTAATGTTCCGTCTGGTAAAATTTTATCAGAAATATCAATAACATCATTGCTGTCATAAACAAAATCTTTATCCGAAGGTTCGGATTGATCAGGCCATCTGTACGCCTCCTTCAAAGGTAAAGGGGTTTGATGCATTTTCCCAAGTTGCTTTTCTATATAATACCCTAAAAGAGGCAGGGAAGAAATCTGAACTTCTGCAAGAACAACCTTATTTTCATTGGCTCTAATATTACTTAATTCTATTTTAAAATTTCTGGCATTTACTTCAGGTAAAGAAACAACTACAGGCGGGTAATTGTCAAAACCTAATTGATCCATATCATTTCTTCTGTCAAATTCAAAGGCTCGAATATTTTTCCAACTTCCATCAACTTCTGCTAATACTTTTACACTCATCTGCAAAGTCGATTTAGCAGGATAAATTTTCAAACTCCTGACAGTTTTTACCTTTTCTGAATTGAAGGATAAAGTCACCTTTTCCAGACCTTTAAAAGAAGCCGTAGTTAGATTATTATCGTCGACTAAATTTTTTAGATGGTTAACTTCATGATCAGTAGAGATTCTAAACTCATCAACAACACCTTTTTCATTTTTTGAAGGATATGCTAAAAGGCTAACATCTTCGAAATCATCGCTGGGTGCTTCTAACTTTATTTCAATTTTTTTACCTCCCTGAACTGTTAGTTCTGAAAAATTCAAATAACGCATGGAATTTGATTTATCATTCCAAGGGCCTCCTGATTGACTCCAGCCGGGACTATTAAATAAACCTATATCTACTCCCAGACGACCTCCTTCCCTAATAGCGTGCTGGGTTAATTCTTTCCATTTTAAACTTAATACTGGAACTTCACCTTGCTCCGTAGCTATTTCCTCCAGAAAAATATTTCCTATAAATACGGCTCCAATACCTAAATCAGCCATAGCTTCTAAATCCTTGGTTATACCTTCCTTGGAAATATGATTATTAATCCAATACCAGTATGTCCAGGGCTTAATATGAGCAGGAGGATTTTTAAAATTCTCCTTTGTGGTACTCTTATAGGTTACGTCTTTACTAACTTTTCGTTTACAACTATCACTGAACACTAAAACAAGTATCAGAAGTTTTAAAATAAGATGTTTGTTTGTTATCATAAGGTATATGAATTCTTAATCAAGCCTGAATGTCAGGAACTAATTAAATGCGCCTAAATTGTAGAAGCTTAAATACTTTAAAGTATTTCCTGAAATCTAAACTTTCTAAATTCGAGAGCTGTTCCCATTAGAGTCTTTTGCTAATTCTAGAATCAGAAGAATTTCAATATTTATTTGTATAAATTTTAACAGGTCCCACTAAGCCCGACTCTTCAAGTGTATCATTTTGGTTATAATATTTATACGTAGTGTATGTAGACCTTTTACTTGACTGATCATCTTTAAATTTCTCGTCTCCTATTAAGCGGTTGATCCAGAGATTTGCCACATCTATTTCTAGATTATTTTTGCCCGGCTTTAAATATTCAGTGATATCTAATCGATTTTGTGTCCATACGACTCCTGCCTGTATACCATTAATTTTTACTCTGGCCATATTACTAACCTGCCCAAGATCTATATAGAATCTCTGTTTTGAGCCCTTAGTCAACACCTCTTTTTTTATTCTAAATGCTTTCTTATAAGTTGCTATGCCAGAATAATGTTTGATACCCTCTACTTTACTCTTACTCCAGTCTATCAATTCTTCAAACTTAATCTTACCTGGACCTCCGAACTGTGGGTCAAAGAAAACATCCCAAGATCCAGTTATATCCATAACCTTCTCTGATTCAGGAAAATTTTCATTTAAAAGCTCATTTTTATTTCCCTTCATCCCTTTTTTGAATACAACCAAGAAACTCTCGTATGGACCAAAAACCATGGGAATTGTGGTCGTACTAGATGTTTGGCTATATTCAGGTAAAAACCGAGTTTTACCATCAATTGGATTCCATAATTGAGGAGCTCCTTTAGCAGTTCTAAATGTACTTTGAGTTGTTAGACTGTCACCTGATTTATTTGAGACAAAATAAATATCAAAGTCTTTAGAGAGTTTGTGAATGTATCTGATTTCCTCATCAGAATGAAAATCTTCAGGTATATGCATACCCTTAAGAATTTGTGCTATGGTCTCGTGTTCTGGATATAAAGTAGTATCATTTTCAGGTTTTCTTAAAGTACCACCCCAGATTATCTTTCCTTTACCTACAGTCTTATATATTTCAGTTTTTGGAGTGTTTGTATCTCCCCAGATTTCTTGAGTTATTTCCTGTATTTTTTCATCATTTTTTGGGTAGTTGACTAGTGACGGTGATTTCTGTGGAGGAATTCCTACAACAATTGCTCCGGCATAAATCAATTCTTGTATTTTTTCCAATTGTGACACAGTCATAGTCGGACTATAAGGCAAGACTAATAGACTGTAGGTTGCACCACTTGGAAAAACAATTTTACCTGCCTCTACCGTGGCTGTTAATAATTGAGACGGGGCACACCCATCAAAATTATAATTCTTTTTATCGGGTAAGAAAGAATCCCCTTTAAGTGCAGATTCTGGAGCTCTGAATACATGTGGAGAGCCTTCTGGTGCCAGATATAGTATATCTGCAGATGTACGGAATTTCTGCAATATATACTGAACCCTTGAAACATACTTATGATAAGAATCAACCATAGGCCACCACGTTTGATTTCTATGCCAGTGTACTCCATATGGTCCCATTGTCATACCTGGCTTTAAAGAATCGTCTAAAGGTTGATGTTGAAAAGTATGAAACATCAATTTAGATATTCCATGTCCAAAAGCCCAGTCTGTTTGATTTTTCATAACTCCCGGATATTGTCTATAACCCTCTTGTCCTGAAGAAGTAAAGGCTTCTGCAGGTAATATTTTTTGTCCATTAATATTTGCTACAGAGGATGCTTCAATAACTGAAAAACCGGAGTTATAACCAAACCCTTTGCTCCAAAACTCAGCCATTACTACATCTGCTATATTACCTAATTCCATATCTGACGTAGGATTCATATCATAGGGTTCTATGGATAATCCTAGACCATATTTGTGTGCATATTTTTTTATGAAACCAGCATGATTTTCCAGTATAAGCTCTTGTGAGGTTTGACGTAAATCCCATAAAAAACGTTCACTCTTTTCTACACTTCCTACAATAGTACCGGCATATACAGGGTAAAAAGGCTGGGGGTCATATCCCCGGCGATCTTCAAATTCTTCACGAAATTTCGAAGTCCAATTTTGAGCTCCCATTTCCCAGCTATCCATGTGAAGCATTTTTAAACCACCAGAGGACTTTGAATCTAAATTTTCTATTTTATTTAGTAATTCACCTACATATACATCTAAATGATTTTTTATCGCTAAGGTGTCAAATTTATCTGATTCAAATCCCAATCCCGGCTCAGGTGCTGGTCTGGTAATTGCACCATTGTTTCGCATACCAAACCGCATGATTGTCCATTTCCCTGCTGGTGGATTCCAGTTAAGCTTACTGTCGCTAGACAAATATTCACTGAGATCCAAAATATCCTTTTGCAGAACAACAGATTCTTTCAGTTCAGGATAATTACTTAAAGAAGGGAGAAATTGTTTAACCCCTTTTACAGAAGTGTACGGAGCTCTGTAATACAAAGCCTTTTCATCCACGTCTTGTATTTTTTTATTTTTCTCAGGAGTTGGAAAGGCTAAAACAGTAACATCTTCATAATAGTCCAACCACTCCTTTTTTAAAGCAGGAGTAAACACACCTTCTCCAAAATAAGGATTTTTAGGTGTGGGTATAGGAAGTTTAATATTATTGTCTGATGAAGTTACCTCAATACTACTTGACACTAAGTGTCGCATAGATTCATTAGCATTTACCCAAGGACCACCACTACCTGTCCAACCAGGACCAACACCCAAGGTCATTTCTATCCCTAACCTTTCACATTCCTCAACCGCATGAATAAAATGCTCTTTCCATTCTTCACTAAAAAAATCTATTTTTCCCCGAGGGACTCCAACATTAACCTCTAAAAAAATGACACTTCCTATTCCTGCCTTTTTCATGTACTCAAGGTCTTTGGTCATTCCTTTCTTCGAAAGGTTTCCATCCATAAAGTACCAATAGACTCCGGGTCTACTGGAGTCTGGGGGATTTTTAAATCCAGATTCTAATTGATCAATGCCATTAGATGATTGAGAGTGTGCTGAACTATTAAAAGCAATTATGATGATAAAAATCAGAACTGTTCTTAGGGATTTATATAGTTTCATATATGTATATTTTCAACTTCTTTTATAGTGCTTATTATATCAACTTCGTTTATACAGGGATCTATATTTCAGAATCCTAGAAAGAAACCGTAAACCTGACTATTAATCTAATCCTTTCTGCTTAAAGTGTATAACCTGACACGTAATATGTTAGGATAAACCTACTGTTTGTTTTATCAGAAATTTATTCTGGAATAACATCAAAATATTTTAAAGATATTTCTCCCAGCACCATATAAGCTTCCGGTCCGCTAATTCCTTCAAATTTAAAATAACGTGCTTTTGCAGGCATGTCTATCTCAAATAATTGAGCCTGATCTGTAAAACGATCAAAATTAAACTCGCCCAAATCTACCCAAGTCACATTATCTGAACTTGCCCATAAATTAAAAACATCAGGTCCTCGATCATCGCCTTTCATTCTAAAAACTTCAAAATTAGATAAGGTATTTTCTGCACCCATATCTACTGTTACATAGTGAGGGTAAGAAGAAGCCCCAGCGTACGTATGCCATCTTGTAGTAGAAGTCCCGTCAATTACATTTTGAACTTGGTTATCTCCCCCGGGATGGTTAGTTGAAAAATCAGTTACCGTCCAATCTTCTTTTGCTAAATAATAAACTTCATTTTTTACAAAATCTGTATAGAATGTATCTAGGCTAGCTTCTGGCAAATAAACAGTTCTATATTCAAAGGTGGTCCCTCCTTTCATATCTTGAATAGAAAAGCTTTCTTCATCAATTAAAAAAGTCTCAATAATCTCATTATCAAGATTATCTATGTATTTTAAATCAACAGCATATGCTCCGTTTGTAGTATTACCCTCGTCCCAGCGCGTTATAACTTCTTTGGATGAACCTAAAATTAATGATTCTATCAACGGACGGTTTCTAATACTAGCCTGGTATGTTTCACCATATACACTTGTTATAACTTCTTCTGGAATTGATTCAATACCTTTTGAATTATAATTCTTTATCACAAAAGAATACGTGCTTTTCTCAGGTAAGTCGTTAACAAAAACTTTTACTGTATCCTGAGTTCTATCAACGTTTACTTCTAAGGTATCCTGAAAATTATTCCAGAAAACCATTGTCTTCGCTATGCTTGGATCTGGATTAGGAACCCAAGCCAGTTTAACTCTATTTTTACCAGGATAGGCTTTAGGCAAAATTACTTTTCCAGGATAATCAATTCCTCCTGCAATAATAAAATCCTCATAAGAACTATCCATTTTTTCACAACTCGAAAGTGCTACAATAAATAAAGCTAGTATTATATAATTTATAGTTTTCATTATAATAATTGAAATTAAATTAATCTATAGGTTGTCCCCAGAACGTAAGTTCTGAAATGGTAACTAAGCCTCCGCCTCCAAAGTCTTCTAAAGTTTTGAACCTGATAAAACGTACAGGAGTGTCTACACTATCAAAGGTAAAGTCATCTCCAAGAATAGAAGCGTATCTAAAATCTTCGGCAGTGTATTGCCCATCTGGTAACCCAGAAGGTTTAAATGCTTCAAATGAACCAAGTAACTCCCAAGAATCATAACTACCATCAGGGTCAGGATCTAGTGACCCCCATATTTCAAAACTTTTTACACCACCATCTAAATAAGTATGCTCATTTCCAAATGAGAATAATTTAAAACGGCTTAAAATATATCTGGCTCCTAAATCTATCGTTACCCATTGAGGCATAGGTTGAGATCTATTAGAAGCATAACCCGAATAACCGAGATTACCATCCCATACTCTACTGAGTGGGTATGATGCCTGGCCAGGAGCATCATTAGGAAGTATAACGCTCCTAAAATCAGCTTTTGGTATTAATTCTTCATATAAAGGCGTGAGTGTTTCAAATAATGTATCTGACTTATTATTCCACCTATCTCTTACAAGCACACCAAAGTTGTATTCTTCTGCTTCAAAACCTCGGGCAGCAAAAACCCCCTCTTTAGCAGCTGTATAAAAAGTATTGGTTGGTTCCCACATCGTCCCAGTACTATCAATTAGAGTTACTAAAGCAACGTCTGCTTGAGAATCATTCTTAAATGCTACTTCTACTCCTCCAAATGTTGCAGTTAAGGATAGCGTTTCAAAAATAGACTTCACAGGAGGAGTTAAGGGGTTAAAAGTTACTGAAACTGCTTCAGAAGTCATTTCATTTCTTCCAACGGAATAAATTTGTACATCATGAGAATCAGTATCTCCAAATCCAACTAGTTTTAGTGTGTCTTTAAATACTGAAGATTTTGCTTCTCTAAATACATCAGGCTGAATTTCATAAACAGCTTTTACATATAACAAATTAGGGTCGTCTGGTATGTCGTATGTTATTATCCCTCCGCCCGGGGTTGGTGTGACTTGAAAATCAGATATCTGAGTAGGCACGCCCCCTCCTTCTTCATAATAATTTGTCACCTTTTCTTCTGAACATCCTGTCAAAACAAAAATTAATGAGAGGATCAAACTTATATTATATAAATTTTTCATTTTTATATTATTTTAAATTCTAAACTAAATGTTACCACCCTAGGTTTTGAATTAGATTTGTATTTCGGTTCAATTCATCTTCATCAATGGGCCAGAAATAATCTTTTGCAGAAAAGCTTGGAGAGAATATTATGGTGGGTACATAATAATCTTTAGCCTGAGTTTGACTAATATCCCATCCCTTGATTGGTCTATTTAATTGCACTGCTGCTTTTTTCCATCTCCTTAAATCCCAAAATCGTTGACCTTCAAATACTAATTCTATTTGTCGCTCCTGATGAATGATTTCTCGCATTCCTTCTTTACTAGTATATTTAGAAGGATTTCTAGAATAATTTTCCCAAGAAGACTCTACAGATTCCAAGCCAGCCCTTTCTCTAACTAGATTTACATATTCATATACTTCTTGTCCCGGTCCTTCAGATTCATTTAGTGCTTCGGCATACAATAAATACAGACCAGGAAGGCGCATAATTGGAAATGGATAATAATCTATAGAATAGCGATTATTAGATCCCAATACATTCTCATAATTCACCATTTTTTTAGGCCAATACCCGGTTACAGAACCGTATAATTGTCCTGTTTTACCTTGTGATTGCCCCCTTTTTCCCTCAACATGAAATAATGGTTTGGTATCATCAAATCTTCCTTGGCCGTACCATACACCACCATCAAAGCCTAAGCTAGCATAAAACCGTGGTTCTCTATAAAAATGTAAATAGGCTGAAGTATAGTTCTCTACTATATACAAACTCATATCCTCACCTGCAGTTTCTAATGAATACCTATTATTATAACTCCACGTATTATCCTCTTCGATAGGTACACCATTTTCTGAATAAAACATTTCTGCAATTCTTAAAGTTGGTGATAGATTACCTCTAACCGAAAAATTACCTAAATTTTCAGGGTCTAAAGAAATCTGTGCAAGAGCCTGTAATCTGTCAACATTACTTTCTGTATTAGCCCAAATTATTTCACTATTCCATCTTTCAGTTAAACTATTTCGGATAGTTAACTCCTGAGTAATTGTATCTGTTAAATCCTGAAAAGTAGGTGTATAGGTATATAATTCCAATCCTGCCCCATGACAGGCTTCTATAGCCGCTTTACAAGCATCTGCAGCTATTTTCCATTTTTCAGCTGAAAACTCGGTATTAAAGAGTGGGGTTCCATCAAGATTAACAATTCCAGCCTGATCAGTATTACCATTAAATAAAGGGCTAGCTGCTGTAACAAGAACTTTTGCTTTTAGAGATAATGCTATGGGTTGGGTAATCCTCCCTAACATGGCCGCATCACTTATTTCATCTGGCAGACCTTCAATTGACTCATCAATAAGTTCAGCAATATAACTGAATCCAGAATCTACAGGGTCACGAGGCACCTGTACCTGATTTACATCTGAATCTATAGGGAGGTTTTCTTTAATTAAAGGTATAGGACCATACATTCTTATTAAGTAAAAATGATAAAATGCTTTTAGAAATTTAACCTCAGAAATCCATCTCCTTTTTTCAGTTTCTTCAACATCAGGAACTTTGTCAACGTTTTCCAGAAAAATATTGCAATCTCGTATAGCTCTATAACTATCACTCCAGTAAAATCCTCCATAAGGCTCTACAACATTTTGTAACCCCCTTGCAACATCAAGATATCGCCTAGCTCGCTGATCGCCTACAGCCCAAGTATCATTGGGTGTCCACAATTCATCTCCTCCCACAATGGCGGGGTTTAAATTAATATCTCCATCCCTTGGTAAATAAGAATAGCACGTAAATAAAAACTTTTCAGCTTGAGCTCTTGCTGCAAAAGCATTATCGATTGTTGCTACGTTATCTGGAATCACATCCAGATAGTCCTTTGTACAAGAACTAACAACAAAGCATAATGACAAGATTATTGTCAAATTTATAATGTGTTTTTTCATAGAATCTGATTTAATTTCGTTTAAAAAGATTTTCAAAAATTGAGGAATCATTTAATTAAAGGTTAAATTCAATCCAAGGTTTACAACTCTTTGAATTGGATAGCCCAGTCCCTGACCTCCCATTTCAACATCCCAAAGTTTAAATTGACTGAAATTAAGAAGGTTACTCCCATTGAGGTATAGTCTCAGGCTTGAAATCCCAACTTTGTCTAATAATTTTTGGGGTGCGTTAAACCCTATTTCTGCCTGCTTTAACCTCAAGAAAGCACCGTTTCTCATAAATCTCGTGCTTCTCTGAGCATTATTAATGTTGACAGTAGGACTTAGTCTTGGCCAAAGTGCATTCACATTCTGATTATCTTCGGTCCAATGACTATCTGCATATGCTTGTAATATTTGGGTCTCATTTTGAAAGGGAGATGTACTATTAACATCAATCCAGAAAGAGGTATTTGCTGTTCCCTGAAAGAAAATAGAAAAGTCAAAATTCTTGATTCCTGCAGAAACTCCAAATCCATAGGTGATTTCTGGTATTGTAGGATGACCCAGAGGAACCTGATCTGCCTGAGTAATTTGACCATCATTGTTTACATCTGTATATTTTATATCCCCTCCACCATATTCACCAAAATTCTGCCGTGGTGAATTTGCCGCTTCTTCATCATCAATAAAAAGCCTTTCTGCTATATACCCATAAGTTTGATTTATTGGATTGCCTATTCTTGATCTGTACTCTTCGGGATAATTTGGTTCTTCATAAACTTCAAAAGCATTTGTTGCATATGTAAAATTACCCATTGCAGTTATCCAAGAACCACCAGAAAAGCCATGATTATAATCTAATGAGATATCAACACCCTTTCCTGATGCTTCCCCAACATTAGCTCTTGTGACAGCCGCCAGCCCCATAGTTTGTGGGATAGCTGCTCTAGACATTAATATATTTGTACGATCTTCACTAAAGAAATCAGCAGTGACATTTAAATCATTGTAAAGCTCTAGCTCTATACCTAAATTTCTTTTTGCTGCTTTTTCCCAAGTGATTTTAGGATTGGCATACCTTGAGATAGACACTCCATTTCGATAATAGTTAACACCATCTCCTCTTCCAAATCCCACCCCTCGATTAGGGTCATTTAAGTTGACATTAGAAAGGTAGAAAAAACGATCATTAGGAGAACCTATAGCATCGTTCCCAATAAGACCGTAAGTTCCTCTTATACGTAGATTAGTAATAACATCTTTTACAGGTTCAAAGAATTTTTCATTTGATACACTCCAGGCTACACCAAAAGAAGGGAAAAATCCGAATCTTTCACTTTCGGCAAATCTTTCTGAACCATTATATCCAAAAGCTAACTCTGCAAAATACCTGTCATCATAAGAGTAAGTGTTTCTCCCAGATAGAGTTATATTTCTAAAAGGTAATGATGTTTGAAGGTCACCAGCATTACCTGCTAGTCTTTGTTGCATTACATAAATTAACGAACCACTAACCTGGTGCTTTTCATTAAAGGTTCTATTGTAATTAAGAATAGACTGTAGGTGAAAGGCAGAACTAATGTCTTTTAAACCTTCATTATATCCTAGATAATTAGTAGCAGTATCTTCATTAATTAACTCCCTACCGTAGGTTTGAGTTTCAGGATTAAGCC
>Ga0207888_100421_pt1 | contig 15604 bp, 8 predicted proteins | sample LinPmetageLP43_FD_184055 | JGI IMG/M metagenome (GOLD analysis project Ga0207888, IMG submission 184055) | Marine viral communities from the Pacific Ocean - LP-43 (SPAdes) | ecosystem: Environmental > Aquatic > Marine > Oceanic | place: Pacific Ocean | collected 2010-08-27 | reverse complement strand
TTTAAAGATGAATTTATTTACAATACACGTACGATTACACCAGATTTTGAAGATGGTATAACCTATGCAAATTTGTTAAACGAAGCACGTATTACGCGTAATGAAGGTCCTATATATCAACCTGAAGAACTAGAAATTTTACGATTGGGTTTAGACCCTGATCTATATCCTAATGTAGATTGGAAAGATCAACTGCTACGCGATGGCTCGATGACGTATCGTGCAAATTTAAATATGAGTGGTGGAGGGCCAACTTCTAGATTTTACGTTTCAGGAAGTTATATTAATGAAGGTGGAATGTATAAAATAGATGAATCACTAAAAGATGATTACGATACCAATGCCAATTACAAACGCTGGAACTATCGCCTTAACGCAGATTTTAATATCACTCCTACAACGATTGCAAAAGTAGGTGTGGCAGGTTCTATAAGTAAACGAAACAGCCCGGGATTGGGTGATGTTGATTTCTGGGGCTCCCTGTTTGGGTATTCACCCATACGTACACCGGTATTGTATTCAAACGGTTATGTACCTTCAATAGGAACGGGAAACCAGACCAACCCTTGGGTTATGGCAACTCAAACGGGGTTTAATGAGAACTGGGTTAATAAGGTACAAACTAACGTTACCATAGAACAGGATTTTAATTTTATTACGCGAGGACTTCGTATGCGTGGTATCGTGGGCTATGACATCGAGAATATAAATAACATACAACGTCGCAAGTGGCCAGAGCAATGGCGTGCTGCAAGGGCGCGTGATGCAAACGGAGACCTGGTATTTACTCAAGTTTCACCTCCAAGTGAACTTACTCAATCGGGTAATTCAGCCGGTAACAGACTTGAGTTTTATGATCTGATGGTTAATTATGACCGTAGTTTTGGTAATCATAATGTGGGTGGAGCATTGCGATTTACTCGTGATGCCTTTATACAAACCGTAGATCTTGGTACGGATATTAAGAACGGGATTTCCAGAAGAAATCAGGCTCTAGCGGGACGACTTCTTTACAATTGGAATGAACGATATATGGTAAATTTTAATTTTGGTTATACCGGTTCTGAGAATTTTGCACCGGGACAGCAGTATGGTTTTTTTCCAGCGATTTCATTTGCTTGGAATATTGCCGGAGAAAAATTTGTAAAAGATCATTTGAGTTGGATCAACCTTTTTAAGATTAGGTATTCTTATGGTAAAGCAGGTAACGACCAGTTAGCGGGAGGAGAACGTTTCCCTTATTTATATACCATTTCAGAACTATTTCGTCGGGATAATGAGGGTAATCTCATTCAACCTCTCGAGCCCACCGGGGGTTATCAATGGGCAGATTATGGTTCAGACAGGTATTATGGCGGAATCATCTACTCACAGGTAGCTTCATCTTATGTTACTTGGGAGGTGGCTACAAAACAAAATCTTGGTTTTGATATCGAAACCCGAGGGGTTACAGCAAACTTAGATTTCTTTAAAGAAGAGCGCTCAGGTATTTATATGACCAGAAACTTTTTACCGGCTATGGTCGGGTTAGAAAGTACGCCTAGAGCAAACGTAGGTATTGTAAAATCACAAGGTTTTGACGGTCGTTTTCAGTACCGGAAACAGCTGGGAGAAGTTACCCTTACTGCCCGTAGTAACATCACCTACAGTAAGAATGAGATTTTAGAACGCGATGAAGAAAATAATGTCTACGCCTATCAGAACCAAGAAGGCTTCCGCGTAGATCAGTCCAGAGGTTTAATTGCTTTGGGGCTGTTTAAAGATTATGACGATATACGAAACAGTCCTACCCAAACTTTTGGAGTGTACCAGCCCGGAGATATAAAGTATAAAGATGTAAATGGTGACGGTGTTGTAAATGATGGTGACCGCGTTGCTATAGGTGCTACTAGACGTCCCAATCTAATCTACGGTTTAGGAGCTTCTGCTAACTGGAAAGGTTTTGGTTTAGGTGTACACTTTCAAGGAGCGGGTAAATCTACATTTTCTACCTACGGAAAAACGGTTCATGCATTTAGCGAAGGAGAGTGGGGACAGGTGATGAAAGGGGTTATGGGAGATAACCGCTGGATATCTGCAGATATTTCTGGTGATCCTTCAACAGAAGATCCTAATGCTTCCTATCCTAGATTGAGTTTTGGCCCAAATCCTAACAACTTTAGAGAATCTACATTTTGGTTAAGAGACGGCAGATATCTACGTCTTAAAACTATTGATTTTGGCTATCAACTTCCTGAAAGTATTACTGCCAGAATTGGAGTTCAAAACCTCCGCTTATATCTGGTGGGGACCAATTTAGTGACGTGGTCTAAGTTCAAACTTTGGGATCCAGAATTGGCCACGCCGCGAGGAGAAGACTATCCTCCAATAAAATCTATAACCATGGGAATTAGTGTTAACCTGTAAACTTAAAAAGATGATTAAAAAAATAGTATATACTGTTCTGATATTCGTATGCGGCACTAGTCTTATAACTTCTTGTAATGATGATTACCTGGATTCTAGCACCTATTTTAAAGATCGATTAACAGAAGAAAAGGTATTTGAGAGTAAGGTTTATTCTGAAGAATGGCTGGCTAATGTATTTGAAGAATTAAGAGGAATGAATGCAGATGTGGCCAGTAAGGGAATCACTCCTCACAACTTTGCTGACGATATGTATTATGGAGACCGCGATAGCGATTACGACCCGTCTAAAAATGAGCTTTCCTACAACATGTTTAAGATGGGAGAGTATTCTGAAAACGACAAGCAAGAGTCTTGGACACAATGTTACCGTGGTATTCGTAACGCATCGACCTTTATTCATAAAATTTATATGAATAAAGAAATGTCTGCCGAAGAGATAGAAGACTATAGAGGGCAAGCACGTTTTGCACGAGCTTATTTATACTGGTTGTTATTGCGTAAATATGGCCCAATTCCACTGCTACCTGATGAAGGGTTAGATTATGCAGATAGTTACGATGATCTGGCTGTACCGCGCAGCACTTACGAAGAGTGTACCACCTTTATAAGTAGTGAAATGCTTCTTGCTGCGCAAGAAATGCAAACATTAGGTCTGGTTCGGGGTCAGGATGGCTCTGCAAGACCATCTGTTGGAGCGGCCCTGGCAACCCGGGCAAAAGTCCTGATTTACGCAGCTAGTCCACTAGCAAACGGAAACAACTCTAATTTTGCCTCTTTATTAATGGATGACGAGGGTAAAAAATTACTTGCATCAGATTATCAAGAAGAAAAATGGGCTCAGGCAGCAGCCGCGGCAAAAGATGTCATCGATCTAGGAGTGTATGAGCTGTATACTGTGCCCGTTCAGGAAACAGGTGATGATGCAACGGTTATTCCTCCGGATGATGGTAATTTTTCAGAAAAATCTTGGCCTGAGGGTTGGGATAATATAGATCCTGAAAAATCCTATGCACAAGTTTTTGACGGGACTTTACCTCCCTCAGGAAATCCTGAATTGATTTTTACCAGAGGTAATAATCAGGTCTCAGAAACAATAAGAGATATGGTTGCGCACCAATTGCCAAGATCTGCAACAGGGTGGAATACTCATGGATTAACTCAAAAAGTTGTAGATGCTTATGCCATGAATGATGGTACAGATGTACCCGGTAAGGACAGCGAGATCGGTCGTGGGGACGGCTCTGAGCGTGCAAGTGGTTATGTAACACAAGAGGACGTTGATGCCGGTATGTTTAAACCGTTATTGCCAGGTGTTTCACTACAATATGCAAACCGGGAGCCTCGCTTTTATGCGTCTGTTGCTTACAATGGGAGTTTTTGGTCTTTATTAAATGAATCTCAGGAACGTAACCGCAATCAGCAGGTTTTTTATTACCGCAATAACCCCAAGGGCAACGGATTCAATTCATCTAATGCATACTGGTTAAGAACGGGTTTTGGTATCAAAAAATATGTTCATCCTAATGATACATATGAAGGTGGAAGCATTGATAAGATCGTCTTCAAACCTGAGCCTGCCATTCGCTACGCAGATATTTTACTTATGTATGCCGAAGCTTTAAATGAGTTAGACGGGTCATATAATATTCCTTCCTGGAATGGAGGCACACACATTATAGCCCGTACAATTCCAGAACTTCAAAGAGGAATACACCCAGTACGCATACGCGGTGGGGTACCAGATTATCCGCTGGCTGTTTATAATGATAAAGATGCATTGAGAGAGCAACTAAAAGAAGAACGTTTTATTGAACTTTTAGCTGAAGGTCAGCGCTATTACGATTTACGCCGATGGATGGATGCTGATGTCGAAGAGGCTCTACCTATTTATGGCTGCAATATTATTATGAGTGAAGAAGAACGCGATCTTTTTCATAAACCCGTTGCTGTATGGGCATTAGAAACCACCTTCTCAGATAAAATGTGGTTTTGGCCTATAAGTTTAACAGAGCTTAAAAGAAACAACCGCCTTACACAAAACCCGGGATGGAATTATAACGATTAATAAAAATATCATGAAAAATAAACCATTAATACTAATTCTTTGCCTGGTGCAGCTAATACTCTGCACCTCGTGCAACGATGAGTGGACCGAAGAACAATTTGAGAATTACGTATCATTCAAAGCACCATTAACCAGTGGTGGTGTTACCGATATATACATACGCTATAAGGAGTCTGAAAAAACAACATTTCAGCAACCATTAATCGTGAGCGGCTCTAAAACAAATAGCGAAGACATTACTGTAGAAGTTGCTGTAGATGCAGATACACTAGAGGTTCTTAATTATGAACGTTTTCAGAATCGGGAAGATTTTTATTACAGACAGTTAGATAGTAAGTATTATACGATTCCTTTTCAGGTAGAGATCAAAGCGGGAGAGAACACTTCGCTTATGGGGATCGATTTTTCATTGAATGGTATCGATATGGTTGACAAGTGGGTACTTCCTTTAACTATAAAAGACGATCCATCTTATGACTACGTCGCAAACCCTCGTAAAAATTACCGGAAGGCACTTTTGCGTATTAACCCTTTTAATGATTATTCAGGAACGTATAGTGGTACTGCTTTAAAGACGGTTATGGAAGGTTATGAAAACGAGACACCTGTTGTAAAATCAGAAATTAGATCTTATGTGGTAGATGAAAATACCGTTTTCTTTTATGCCGGAAGTATAGATGAAGATCGTCAGGATCGTCGCAATTATAAAGTGTATGCAAATTTTGATGAAACCGGCGGGGTTATATTTTATGCTGAAAATCCTGAAATGAATTTTCAAATAAATAAAGATGCCAGTTATACCATCACAGAACGTATGGATGAAATACGCCCCTATTTATTACATAGATATTTGACCATTAATAACATTGATTATCAATTTACCGATTATACACTGGTTGATAATGTCGCTATTAATTATAAAGTTTCGGGATCATTGATCTTAGAACGACAGTTGAACACGCAGATTCCAGATGAAGATCAGCAAATAGAATGGTAAAAAAGCACTAAAAAATACAGTTAAAATTGGGGTACAACCCAATTACGTGTATGAATTAAAAATCTATAATTATGTATTTAAATAAAATTTATAAAACTAGTAGTTTACAGGTTCTTTGCCTGGCACTTGCTTTTGTAAGTATGCTTTTTAACGGGTGTCAAAATGATGATGAGGAAGAAATGGTTTTTCCGCCATTTGATGCTTCGGCACCTGTTGAAGTTACTGGGTTCACACCAGAATCTGGTGGAGCAGGACAACGTTTGGTTATCTACGGAAAGAATTTTGGAACAGATGTAGATCTTGTATCGGTTCTTGTAGGAGGTAAAAAGGCTGTTGTAATTAGTGTAAATGGTGAGTCTATTTATTGCCTCATACCTAAGCAAGCATTTGGAGGTGATATAGAGGTCCGTATAGGTCAAGAAGAAAATAAAGTCGTTGCATATGCAGATGCCAATTTTGACTATCAGCGAAAGATGGTTGTTTCTAACTTGATCGGCTATAAAAATGATAGAGGTGATGAGCCTTGGAAAGATGGTAGGTTCACAGCTGAAAATGATACTGACAGAGCAAGTGGGTTCTGGGAACCCTCATTTATCAAGTTTGATCCGTTAAATCCAAAACACCTATGGGCTGTATTCGATTTTAATAACGGTCTTTATCTGATTAATTTTGAAGACAGTACAGTTACCAAAAAGAGATCCGATTTTAATCGACCACGTAGTATAGATTTCACAAATGATGGTAAATACATGATTATCGCTGAAGATCGAGGCGGTGAAAATGATCGGGCCACCTACCGGTTATCTCGTGATAAGGATTGGCAGGATCGAGAAATTATTACGAGATATAGACAATGTAATGGCGCCTCTGTCCACCCGGTTAATGGGGAGCTCTATTTCAACAGTTATGAAAAAGGACAGTTTTTTCGATTTGATCTCAATAAATATTTTGAAGAGGGATTAGGTGATAAGGATTATGAGCAATTGTTTGTCGTACAAGATCCCGGCTGGGAATATAAGACCTTTATTCATCCTTCTGGAAACTATGCTTACATCGTGATCATTAACAAGCATTATATTCTTCGTGTTGATTACAATTGGGAAAAGAAACAGTTTAACCAACCCTATTTAGTTTGTGGTAGATTAGGAAGTGCGGGCTATCAAGATGGGGTAGGCTCAGGTGTGCGGTTAAATACTCCATATCAAGGTGTATTTGTGAAAAATGAAGATTATGTAGAAGCAGGTAAAACAGATGAATATGACTTTTACTTTACAGAGCAATACAATCACGACATTAGAATATTAACTCCAGAAGGTAGTGTGACTACGTTTGCAGGTAGAGGTAGTTCAAGTATAAACCCCGATCCCTGGGGTTATGTCAATGGAGATCTTAGAGAAGAAGCTCGTTTTGATCAGCCCACAGGTATTGCATACGACGAGGAGGAGGGGGCCTTCTATATAGGTGACAAATCTAATCACCGATTTAGAAAAATAGCCCTGGAGACTAAAGATGAATAACCAATATAAAAACAATAGATCACGCAAACATTTAAATAATATGACAACCTATTTTCGTTACTTAATACAACTACTCATCTCATTACAAGTATTTACGGCTTGTGTTTCAGTAAAAGATAATGAGCAGTCTGCAATAGCTTCAACAGATAATAGCGCTCAATTGCGAGCTCCTGCTTATCCCTTAGTTACGCATAATCCTAATTTTAGTATCTGGTCTATGGGCGATAAATTAAATGCTTCAAGTACTAAGCACTGGACCGAGCAGGATCAGTCATTGGTAGGTATTGCAGAAGTTGATGGAGAACTTTATCGTTTTTTAGGTATGGAGTCTAAAGTTTACAAAACGCTTTTACCTGCAAGCGATGAGCAATCCTACAAAGTTCTCTATACCGAAGAAAAACAAAAGGGTGACTGGTTCAAGGCAAATTATGATGCATCTAACTGGAAAACGGGAGAAGCTCCTTTTACTGACGATAGATCAGAAGCAAAAACCATTTGGGAAAGTGATGAACTTTTTTATCGTAGAAGTTTTGATCTCGAGCAAATTGATGTTGAAAAACTTTACGTTAAACTGCGTCACGACGATGACGTAAAAGTCTATATAAATGGAATTGAAATTTATGATTTTAAAGGATGGCAACACAGTTTTAAATACATTCCTCTTAATGACGAAGCCCTAAGGTCTTTAAGAAAAAAAGAAAATATTCTTGCCATTCATATTAAAAATACTGCCGGAGGCAGATGGCTGGATGCTGGGCTTGTAAAAGAAGTTAAAATACCCGGTCTTGATGGTGTTAAGACAGCAAAGCAAACCAATGTATCGCTTACTGCAAATCAAACTAGTTATAGTTTTATATGTGGAGGCACAGATCTCACAGCTACATTTACTTCACCTTTATTAATTGAAGATCTAAAAATTTATGCCAGACCGGTAACTTATTTAACAGTCAATGCCGTTTCTAATGATGGTAAAAAGCATAAAGTAAGAGTTTATCTTGGCGCTTCAGGAAACATAGCGGCAAATACTCCTAGCCAAAAGCTCACAGCTAGAAAATATGTGCATGACGGTTTACTTACCTTAAAAGTAGGTACAACAGATCAACCCGTACTGGAGAAAAAAGGCGACGATCTTCGTGTAGATTGGGGGCATTTTTATGTTGCTTCTCCGTCACAAAATGTTATTCACTACATAAGTGATTCAAAAAATTCTTTAATTGGATTTGTAGGAGATACAAGTTTTGAATCAGATGTGATTCCTGAAACAGGTTTGATCATGAATACGATCGCAGATCTTGGTGAAATAGAAAGTTCTGCAGATTGCATATTCCTGTTAGGGTACGATGAAGGAGAGTCTGTTAATTATTTTGGTCAATCTTTAAAACCTTGGCATAAAAAAGAAACTGCGTCTTTTGACCAACTTTTGTCACATGCCTATGCAGATTATGGAGATGTAATGGATCGCGTTAAAACATTTGATACTAAATTATATAACGATGCCCTTGAAGCTGGCGGTAAAAAATACGCAGACCTTTGCGTCATCGCATATAGACAGGCCATTGCTGCACATGTTTTGGTGGAATCTCCTAAGGGAGAAATTCTTTTTCTTTCAAAAGAAAATAACAGTAATGGATCTATTAACACAGTAGACGTGACCTACCCTTCAGCACCATTATTTTTAGTGTACAACCCAGATTTATTGAAAGGAATGCTTAACGGTATTTTTGAATATAGTGAAAGCGGAAGATGGAAAAAACCCTTTCCGGCTCACGATTTGGGAACATATCCCATTGCGACCGGGCAAACATATGGTGAGGATATGCCAGTTGAAGAAGCGGGAAATATGCTCATACTAACGGCTGCTATAGCTAAAGAAGAAGGCAACGCAGACTACGCTAATAAGCATTGGAACACGTTAACGATTTGGGCAGATTATTTAATGAAAAGCGGATTTGACCCGGCAAATCAACTTTCTACGGATGACTTTGCTGGGCATTTAGCACGTAACGCAAATCTTTCTGTAAAAGCAATTATGGCTATTGCCTCTTATGGTAAATTGGCCAGTATGTTGGGCAAATCTGATATAGGAGATAAGTATTTACGTGCTGCTAAAGATATGGCTCTAAAGTGGAAAGCTATTGCAGCAGACGGTGACCATTATGTGCTGGCTTTTGAAAGTGATGATACATGGAGTCAAAAGTATAATTTAGTTTGGGACGATATTTTAAACTTAAATATTTTTCCTGAAGAGGTACAGCAAACAGAAGTTGCTTATTACCTGACGAAACAGGAAGACTATGGCTTGCCACTAGATAGTCGTAAAACGTATACTAAATCGGATTGGGTTTTATGGACGGCTACTCTGGCAGAAAATCCAGAAGATTTTAATAAACTTATGACTCCTATGTGGAATTTTGCAAATTATACTCCAGACCGTGTTCCGTTAAGTGATTGGCACGAAACAACCAACTCCCGTAAAGTCGGATTTAAAGCGCGCTCTGTAGTAGGAGGTTATTTTATTAAAATGCTAAAAGAGCAAACCACTACTAAAAGTTGAAAATATAGAAAAATCCAATTCAAAATTTAGTGTGTATTAAAGAGGAGTGATTCCAATTTGCGGTTCTAGCTTGCAAATTAAAATCACTCCTCATTTTATATTGCTAGAACAGGCATGTGATTTTCACTGTTGGGCAGGCCTGATTTAGAAGTTAAACATCTATTTAGTAATAATCATTAGGAAGATCAAATCTAGATGAACAGATATACAATAAAAAACGGTTTTTTTAAGGTGAGAATTTTTTAAATTTGAGAAGATGAATTTTAAACTTTAATGAAATAGGTCAACATTTACAGGGCTTTTTTTAATTATTATTAAAACTCCGAAATATCTAAAAACACATTGTTTACGCACACAAATCGAAAATTTAATATTTCACAGCGAATTTTAAAATCTTTTGATTTGTTTTGTGGATAGGTATCTTCTTGAATTCATTTTTAGATATTTGCTTCATCATAATTTTGTCACTTCATCAATTTTAATGGGGTTTTTAAAATTTTCCAAAGCTGTTGAGAGCCAAAATTCGATAAAAATTTTACTTGTTGCATCGCAAGCTTGCAGCCCATAAGAATAAGACCTGCATCCAGAAGTGAGTGTAACTAATATCATAAATGGAGTCGTTGTATCTATAAGACGATACCCAGCGTCAATGTCTACGTCTCCTGTACAGAGATAAGAAACGGTATTTTTCTTGAAAATAAAATCCTTGTCTACTTTATATGAAAGCTATTTAACAAGTCCAATATTCTGAAAAGCAAGCTCTTGCTTTCTTCACTTTTCCATGCTCTACAAGAGAAGGAAAGTGGAATTGAGATAACTCTAAGTTTTTTTGACTGGTAAAATCTACAAACAAGGTATACGCATGGGGTTCTGCTTTACCGTCTTCTTTTTTCAACTTTTAGAACTGTGATTGCTTTTTTTACATCGGGTTTGATCGTATCTTTTTGTATGTGTAAAACGATATTCATACTTATTATTGAATATCATACTTTTAAACTTCAAAATAAGTAAGTCCAGAAAGTCAGCTTATAATATACGAGGATCTACAGATTGAATAATTTCAAGATGTTAAGGATAATTACATTTATATGAGGATTTTGTCAAACTAGTTATCTCTTACAAAAAATACACTTAAGAATCTCTTTAGAAAGAAGCATTAACTTTGATATTAAAGTTTAGATTTATGAAATTTCTTATCGCTGAAGACGAGATTGAACTACAGGAGTCTATTGCAAAATACCTCAGTAAGGAATCCAATTTATGTGAGGTAGCGTCAGACTATTTGGAGGCTTCAGAAAAGTTAGAGATGTACGAGTATGATCTTATAATTTTAGACATCAATCTCGTAACAGGCAGTGGACTTGATTTACTTAAAGCGCTCAAAAAACAGCATAAAAAGTGTGCAGTAATTATTATATCTGCAAACAATTCTTTAGAAAATAAATTAGAAGGGCTCGATATCGGTGCAGATGATTACATCACAAAACCATTTCATCTGGCAGAACTCAATTCGCGTATTAAAGCTGTTTTACGCCGTGGAAAATTTGGAGGTGACGCTGAGTTGGTTTTTCAAGAGATCCGTCTGGATACGATTGCACGTGCTGCTTATGTAAATGAAGAACCCATTGTTCTTACCCGCAAAGAATATGATTTGTTGCTTTTCTTTATTACAAATCAGGGGCGGGTTTTAAGCAAATCTATTATCGCAGAACATCTTTGGGGCGACGACAGCGACATGCTAGATAGTTTTGATTTTATTTATGTTCATATAAATAATCTCCGAAAAAAACTAACTACCGAAGGAGCTAAATACCTACAAACCGCTTATGGTTCGGGTTACATATTTACCGCTGAATAAATGGCTGATCAAAAAAAAATTCATTTACTGCAAAAGGCATCTAAAACCTTTTTAATAACAAGTAGTATCATTATGATATTTTCTGGGGTAGCCCTTTACTTGTCATTGAAATCCCTACTTGAAAATGAGATTGAAGAAGAGCTATTTTCTAATAAAGACCGAGTGGAACATCTACTTATTTCAAAACCCGACTTACAAGGAATTCCTCCTATAATGGTTGTTGAAAAAGTAAAGGACCCTCAACCTGCAGTTCTAAACGATACCTTAATTTATGATCCGTTACAAGATGAAATTGAATTATTCAGGGAATTATCCGGAACCAAGGAAATAAATGGTCAGGAATATAAAATTACAGTGAGAGCCATGGTAATTGAATCTGAAAATATCCTTTTCGCCATTGTTTTCACCTTTCTTGCTATTATTCTCGTTGCTTTTGTGTTCCTCTTTTACCTCAATAAAAGCCGTAATGCCGCACTATGGAATCCCTTTTTCAAGAACCTGGCTAAGATTAAGGCGTTCTCTATAAAATCTGAAACACCTCTCACCTTAACTGAATCTGACATTATAGAGTTTGACGATCTCAACCGGGAGGTAATATTATTAACCACCAAAGTACATGCAGATTATCAAAACTTAAAGCAGTTTACTGAAGATGTATCGCACGAGATGCAAACTCCGCTTGCCATTATGCAGGCTAAGATCGAGACCCTTTTTAATGGGGTCAAAATTAATGATTTTCAGTATGAGCAACTTGACTCTTTACAAAACGATATACGCAGGTTAAAAAACTTGAATAAACGCCTGATTATTCTGGCAAAAATAGATAACAACCAGTTTGCAGACCCTCAATTCGTTTCAATAAATGAGTTGTTTCAGGAGGTGCTTCTTAATTTCAAAGAACTGGCTTCTATTGATTTTAAAATTGAGCATAACGAAGAACTTACTGTAAAAATGGACCGCTCTTTGGCGCAAGTATTGGCCAATAATTTAATTTCAAATGCGGTAAAACACAATTTAGAAAATCATCCTATCAAAGTTAATTTCTTTAAAAACAGCGTGCAGATCGTAAATAGTGGAAACAGCGAACTCGCACATCCTGAGCAGGTTTTTGACCGGTTTTATAAAGAAAGTACCAAGAGAGATTCAAGTGGTCTGGGCCTTTCAATCGTTAAGAAAATCTGCGATTATTATGGTTTCACCCCATCATATAGCTTTACTAAATCGCCAGAAACGACTACTGGCTTTCATACATTTAAAATTCGATTTACCCATTGATTTAAGGCCAACTTTAAATTCTCTTTAGAAATCAATACTATTTTGGTACAAATTTCTAACTATGAAAGTACTAGCACGTCTCAAATTATTTTTCTTAATACTCTTAGCTCCATTTACTGCAGAAGCCCAAGAAACCGTATTGATAGAAGGAAGTGTGACCGAAGAATCAGCACAACCTTTACCCTTTGTCAATGTTGTTTTAAAAAAGCCGCAAGGCGAAAGCATCATCAGCGGAACCATAACGGACGAGCTTGGAGCTTTTAACTTAAGCGGAATCCCAAAAGGAAATTATATTCTCGAAATTTCATTTATAGGCTATGAGACCATTCAGAAAAAAATTACTGCTGGCGGTCTCAATCCCATTTTTGACTTAGGAAAAATCCAGATGATGCCTTCGGCAGAAGCATTAACTGAAGTTCAAATCCTTGCAAAACAAGCTGCGGTAAGTGCAGATCTAGCTAAGAAATCATTCAGCCTAGATGAGAATCTGGCGCAAGCCGGAGGTTCGGTTATGGATGCTATGAAAATGATGCCCGGCGTTGCTTTTGATCAGGAAGGAAAAGTGATTTTGCGAGGGAGTGATAAAGTGGTTATTCTTATAGATGGAAAACAATCAAGTCTTACGGGTTTTGGTAATCAAAAAGGGCTTTCAAATATTCCGGCAGCAAATATTGAGCGTATAGAGATCATTAATAATCCTTCGGCTAAATATGATGCAAACGGTTTTGCCGGGATTGTAAATATCATTTATAAAAAAGAAAAACAGACTGGCTTTAATGGCGACGCAGGTTTATCTTTTGGCTTGGGGGCTTTAGGCAAGCGTAAACCCGACACACCTACAGATTTTGGAAGCTATTCTGTTAATCCTAAATTGATTCCGAGTCTTAATCTAAATTACAGGACGGGTAAACTCAATTACTTTTTACTAAGTCAGTTTATTATTCAGGAAGCTTTACCTAATAATGAATTTACAACACGCTTTTACGACGACGGTCGTAATATTATTTCGCAGGTTCCCGAAAACCGAAAGCAGTTTCGTTCTATTATTTCCGGCGGAGTAGATTATCAATTGAGCGACAACGATATACTTACTTTTTCAGGGATGTTTGACCGGGAAAAGCATATAGACACCTCGCAGGTGGCATTTATCAACCTCAATCAAAATACCAGAAACAGGCTCTACACCTGGCAGGAAGAAGAGATTACCAGTTTCATAAACACAGCAGTTAATTATAAACATAATTTTGAACAGGCCGGCCATTCTTTATCTGCAAACCTCCAATATACACGTGGTTTAGAAGATGAAAGTTATTTCTTGAATGACAGCTCTGCTGTACGAATTGGTCGCGATAAAACGAATATTAGAGCTATAGAACATACCACAAGCGGATCAGTAGATTATACACGTGCTCTAAGCAGCGGTAAGATTGAACTGGGAGCAAAAGGCAGGTTTAGAAGATTGCCTGTAGATTATACAATTATGCGCGGCAACCAGTCCATTATTTATCCCAATCTGGGTGATTATTCAAAATGGAGCGAGAACCTTTACGGCGCTTACGTTAATTACTTGATGGAAAAGGAAAATTTTGATATCGAAGCCGGCCTGCGTGCCGAGCAAACCGAAGTCGATTACACTTTAGATCCGCAAAATACCTATTATAACACTAACGATGCATATGATTATTTTGAGTTGTTTCCCAGCGTTCGATTCACTTATAAGTTGAATACAGAAAATAAACTTTCAGTTTTTTACAACCGAAGAGTAGATCGCCCGGGAGAACCCAAATTACGAATTTTTCCGAAATATGATGATCCCGAATTGTTAAAGGTTGGTAATCCATACTTACGACCTCAGTTTACTAATACGGTTGAGCTGGCCCACCGCTACTCCTGGAGTACGGGCTCGCTATTTTCTGCAGTCTACCATCGCAATATAGATGGAGCGTATCAGCGAATTTTTAGCATAGATGACAGCAACCCGCAATATGATATTGTAAATCGTATTTATCAAAACACGGGGCACAGCACAAATACAGGTATCGAAGTGTTGTTTAGTCAGGATTTAACAGATTACTGGAAACTAACCTCCAGTTTTAATGTGTATCAAAATGCAATTGATGCCTTTCAGGGAACTTTGCTTTTTCCATATGAGCGCCCTTTTTTTGTTGAACAATCCCGTGATATTGCCGGAGATTTTAAGATTACCAATACCGTTCAGCTTCCGTTACAGATGGAAGCGCAGCTTACCGGTTTATACTATTCAAAAAAGAATATTCCGCAAGGTGAGCAACTGGCGCGGTATTCAGTAGACTTGGGATTTAAAAAGTCCATTTGGGAAAAACGCGGTGAACTCACACTTTCTGCTACAGATATATTTAACCGCTTTGGCCTAAGACAACGACTTTATGATGAGGGTTTTACCGCAGTTTATGAAAATTACTATGAGACTCAGATCGTGCGTGTAGGGTTTAATTATAAGTTTTAATCAATGGTCTGAGCGTAAGGTTACCTTATTTTAATGTTTTATTGATTTCCGTACCAATACCCTGAGCATGGCTCGGGATATTTATTTTTTATAATAGAAGTCAACTCATTCATTTAGAATATTCTTCTTTAAAAATCCTTTAGAATTGCAAGATACATTTGAGTAAATTTTTAAACTCAACCCATGTCTTGGAGATCACGTATCCTCATTTTAGCATTCTTCCTTTTTCAATTTCTAAATGCACAACGTATAGCTAATCTTGATTTTTTTATCACTCAAGCTCGGCTAACTGCTCCTGCTTTATTAGAAAATGAAAATTTAGAAAAAATAGGTGCTTTGCAAGGTTCTATAATTAAAGCCCAGCAAAATTCTTTTCAAGTCAATGCAACATCAGACGTGTTATTTGCCCCCTATTTTAATAACAATGGCCGGGTGATTAGCACA
>Ga0207888_100419_pt1 | contig 15620 bp, 12 predicted proteins | sample LinPmetageLP43_FD_184055 | JGI IMG/M metagenome (GOLD analysis project Ga0207888, IMG submission 184055) | Marine viral communities from the Pacific Ocean - LP-43 (SPAdes) | ecosystem: Environmental > Aquatic > Marine > Oceanic | place: Pacific Ocean | collected 2010-08-27 | reverse complement strand
CTATTCATCTTTCTGTTCATTTTTTCCATCGATACGGCAAAGCATGTCTTTGAGCGAGTTGATGCGGCTGGAAACCAAAAAAATCTAGGCTTACATGAGCTTCTCTAAATTTTTTGTTCCCTCCGCTGCATGCGCTTAACTCGGCCACGGGCCTCAAACAGAACCGCCTGCTACGCTACGCTCACTTCAAATTTAACGAGAACCTCATGATAGGCCGATACTGGCATTCTATCAGAATTTAGATAGTACATAATAACTACACGAATAAAACTATATGTACTCATACCCGAAGGGTTTGGTTTCCTTTTGGTCAGTATAGCAGCAGTTGTCCGTTAAAAATTCATAAAGCCTTGGAAGGAATTTAGGACAACTGTTGCGGTTTTCGCCCCAAGGCGAAAAATACCTATCCAAAAGGCGTCGTTTCTTTTCTGCATCCGACGACTAAAAGGAGAGGAATGCACTGCTCAAAGTAAAGTAGTTTTTAAACTGCCTTTTGAAAAGGTACGAGTAAAGAAAATGAACAAACATGATTAGAAATAAGCATTACTAAAATCTCCGTTAGAATATCAATCAACACTTCATCAGAAGATCTAACATCTATTCATCTCCCAGTTCTTCCACATTGATGCAAAAGAACCAACCCGTCTGGTAAGCCGGGCAGGAAAATCATAACTTATAAAGCTTTAACAGGTTGTTACTATATCTTCATTAAATGATTTTGAAAAGGTCAGTATATTTCAACAACAACCTTAAAACACCATATACAAGGTCGTCACCAACCGCCCTTTAACTGCCGGTGCCCGTAGGGATAACAGCTGTTTGGCGGTTTTTACTTTAAAATTAAAAGGAGGCGCCAGTAGATCAACCCCGCTGTGTTTTTTAAGACGGATACCTTGTCCGGATATAATATCTATGTTAGGGGAGAATTCCGCTTCCGGTACATGCTCGGTAAGGATCACGTATGGATAGAAGTATAACTGGTTGACGATACGCTGGATTTCTGCATTAGAGAGATGTTGCAATACCTGCCGCAACAAAGCCACCTCCCCTTCAGGCAAGGGGTCTTTAGCAAGGTCGATGGTGTCAAAAGTGAGCTGTTTACTTTTAAACGTGTTTTTGTTGTGGGCAATCAACTCCGGTACGATATCGACAGCTTTATAGGCCTGGGTATAGGGAACCAACTCCTTCCCTACATTAAAATCCCCACACCCCAGATCACAGACCACGGGTGGAATTTCCAGGCTTTTAAAAAAAGTGATCACCTCCTCGATATATGGCTGTATTGTTTCTGCATCGTGTGAACCGGCTCCGGAATAAAAAGTACGGTCTCCACCCCACAGGTTCTTTTCGTACACCTGCTGCATAGCATCTTTGGTGGGCCAGGGCTTTTTGGAGTTTTTTTTCATTGGAGGCAAGTTAAAGCAGGTTTTAAAATATACCAACTGAGCCCTAATAACCAAATACAAATTTTGATAAAGATACTCCTCAATACTTCAATCAGTGTGAATCTGGAGCGTGCTTAATACCCAGTTATTTGTAAAATGTAATTGCAGAGGAATGACAAAACTTTACCTAAAAAGAAGATGTTTTGGCAGTGAAGCTTCTAACGGGCAAAAATGACCATAAACTTCTTTTATTCAAACATTTACACGTTATCGAAAACGTTATAGTTATGAAATAATAATGTATATTTATGCTCAGTATGAGGTGATCCTCCAAGTGAAATGAATCACAGACGTGTAAAAAATCTAAGTTATGGCTTCCTATCTTGTGCTAAAAAAAAACCAATAATAACCTTATATCAAGATAAAAAGTTATTGTTATATCCTAAAACACGAGTATAAGTCTTTCAATTTTTATCCAATGTAAAAAATCCAATTGGCTAATCTAAGATTTAAAAAAATGCAGATTCATTTAGATAACCATAACTATTTAGCAGTTCTTAGGTATGGTATAACTAGCTACACCTTGAGTTTGTGTTTTTTAAGCTTTATAAAAAGCCACTATTCAAAGAGTTGTATAACTTCCAGTAACTCGTTAACCGGTAGTCTACTAGCGTATTGAACTTTAAACTTTAAGCCCTAATGAAGTTATTACCTACAGTATTTACCTTAGTTGTAGCTTGGTCTTTTACCTATTCTCAAAACATTAAGGAGACGACCATCATCTCACCTGATTCCACAAAAGAGGAAATAGTTGCTTACCTAAAAAGCAATATCAAAAAATCAGCTATTGAATTTGAGAAAGAAAACTATCCGGCTTCAATTCTCTACAACTATAAGAATTTAAAACTGGCAGAGAAGATTGGAGATTCATTATTACTGGCGATTTCCAGAAGTCATATTGCCAATGACTACTTGAGATTAGACAACCCGGAGCAGGCCCGCGATTATATTGATAAAAATATAATTATGGCCGAAAGCATTAACGATACTGCACTGATTAATGCCGCAAAAATTGATCTTGCTAATATTTATCTGGAAGAAAAAAATTACGAAGATTTTATACGCTTAAACAAAGAAGTGATTGTTCTGGCAAAACATGTCAAAGATAATCGGCGGTTAATCATCAGCTCCCTCAATATTGCAGATGCCTATTTATTTAAACTGGAGCGGGCAGATCTGGCCAGACCGTATTTAGACTCCTTGCGTATCTATAATGCAAACGAGACCCGGGAAGCTGTTAAAAGCCTTCTAGCCGTAGTAGTTTATTTTTTTTTAACTTTTACATTGAGAAGTGTTAGTTTCTTAATATTACATTATGTTTAAGTTTTTTATATCACAAAGCAGAATTACAATACGATTTTCCTGTTTTGTTTGCTGTTTATTCTTCGCTGATAATCTGTTCAGTCAAGATACTAGGGCAAAACTGGACAGTATGGCCGCCCAGCTCCATTCCCTTACTGATACAGGAACCCTAACATCGATCTATCTAAGTACAAATAAAGGGGTTTTTGAGACCGGAGAGGACCTTTGGTTTAGGGCCACAATACTCAATGCTCAGGTTTTCATACCTTCACCTATAGATAAAACCCTGTATGTACAGCTTAGAAACATTAAAAATGATAGCGTGGTATGGCGGGAAAAATATGAGATCGTCAATGGTTTTTCAGATGGGCAGATCTATCTCAACGATACCCTAGATGTGGGAAATTATTTTTTAGAAGCCTACAGCAGGCATTCCTTCAAAAGTGAGATAACAGAATATCATGGCGTCCGAAAAATCAAACTTGTCAATCGGATAAATGAATATATTGAGAAAACCAATACAGATATTACCGCAAAAACGCTCGATCCTGATACTACTCAAAAAGTGGCATCCACTATTCAGTTTAAAATATTCCCCGAAGGTGGATCGCTTATCGATGGGATCAAAAGCCAACTAGCCTTTAAAGCAGTTGATAGCACGGGCATACCTATTGCTGTTTCGGGAACACTTTATGAAAATCAAAAGCCGCTACTGAAATTCACTTCCATCCATGCCGGGATGGGCAGTTTTAGCTTTGTCCCGAACATCAAGAATAGTTACCTGATAAAGCTGAAGTCAAAAGATAAATGTGATTCTATTTCTTATGATATTCCAGAAATTCAGCAAAAAGGATTTTCATTTCATCTGGCCCGAAGGGATTCGGAAAAACTGGTTTTTAAAGTAAGGGGAAATACAGCAGACGGGCAGCTCTATCTAAGGGCGCAGATAAGAGGGCAGGTACAGGCCATGGCCTCCGCCCATATACAGGATAGTCTGGAACTTACTATTCCTACAAAAGACTTCCTTCAGGGAATCTGCGAGGTGACCTTGTTTGATGAGCAGCAAAGACCGGTTGCCGAAAGGCTTGTTTATGTGAATTCAAAAAAGAGATTACAGGTTTCCTATTCACTTTCAAAAAAGATTTATAATACTAAGGAAAAGGTAGATCTCAAAATAAAAGTCACCGATAATGACGGGAATCCAATACAATCTAATTTGGCACTGAGCGTCTATGACAGGTTATACAAAAACCCGGAAGATGGCAAAAACATCCTGACACATTATGAGCTTTCAACTCAGCTTAAAGGAAGTATCTACAATCCCAACTATTATTTTGACGAAGAAAACGAAGACCGGCAAAAAATGCTCGATCTGTTACTTTTAACACAAGGCTGGAGAAAGTATGTCTGGACCGAAAAGAAACTAAAAAAGAATAATGGTCATTTAATCTTGGAAGATGGCATCATAGGAAAGGTAATCACAATACCTTCAAAGAAAAATGCCATCGAACAACAAGGTGTGATGACCATTGATCCAGAAAGTGGCCAAGTTTTAAACCTTGTACCATTAGACAGTCTTAAAAGATTTTATATCAAGTCGGATTATCTGAGTTTAGGACCGCGCATTTACATCCAACATTTTGAGCCCGAAGACGGGCCGGAAGTGAAAGTAAAAGTCTCAGATGGTTATGAAGTTTTAGAAAGGCAGGCTGACCAATACACATACAATTACCCCATTAATAGCAATAGAAAAGAAAACCAAGAACCGATTGCAAGCACCAGTATGACCCAGGGGATATACCTTGATGAAGTTTTGGTTAAAGGACAGAAAATAAAAGGCTCTAGGGATAAATATTTAGCGAAGCTCGATAGCCTGGCAAAACTTAACCTTATTGATGATTATGTTGCTTCTTGTGGTATATTAAACTGTCCCGCAGAAGCTGCTGGAAAGAAACCAATTGAAGGTAAAAGATATACCGCTTGGATAAGCGATCGCAATCCTGGTAGTCATCCATATAATTTTACCGCCGATGAAATGCAAAGCATAGTATATCACTACCCTAAGCTTACTGAGGACGAACTCTTGGAAAAATTCAATCTTACCAAAACAAAAGGATACTATCAAGAAAAGAAATTTTATGAACCTAATTATGATAGTGAAGATGATTCCTTCCCAGACTATCGCAATACCCTTGTCTGGAAACCTCAAATCATCACCGATGACAATGGGGAAGCGGAGCTTAGTTTTTTCTGTTCGGACATCAGTAGTTACTTCGTGGGTATCATTGAAGGGGTAAGTGAAAACGGGCTTTTGGGGAGTAAAGAGTTTGGATTCTATGTTAAAAATAATTTGTAGCCTTCCCTAAATTAAAATTATTCCAAGTTAATTTACACAATTCTTAAATGTATTTTACACGATTTGTAACCCCTGCTCCCGCCAGTCTGTGACTGGTGGCTCGCTAATGTAAGTCACGATTAAGAAAAAAGTGGCATTTATACCGTAATGATCTCTTCGAGTCTCGTTCTGGTCTAACATCAAAAGTCAATGGAAAGGTCATACTGCGCAGTCAGTACACGCAGAACATTCAGGACAATGCTAAACGTATTGCTCTTCTCTAAACTATTCCAGGATCATCACCAACGCCAGCCTATCGAGTTTGAATTATGAAGCCTAAAAGGATTCTGCATACGGCTGATTCTTATATTCACACTCGCGGGTATAAAAAAGCTTGGTTGGGCAATCGAGCGTTAATTTGAAGTGAGATTTGGTTATGTATCTGTTGTTTGTCTGGGGCGTCATAGGTTCTGATCAAATTAAGTGAATTGTTCTTTAATTTTTTTACTGAAATCCGTATTTAGAAGATATCAATAGTTAAATTATTGAGTTCAACCCATTCTTTGAGAATTCTTCGTTCCTCTTCGTAAGGGTCTCTGTTATTTTCTCCTAAAAACTGAACCACTTTATTACGGCGTAACTCAATCGTACAGCATGGTTTAAAAACTCCATTTTCTTCAATACGCAAACCAAATATGCTGGAATAACTTCTTATACAATCAGGCAAATATGAGTATACACAATGTTTAAGTGCTTTTGACTCGTCAAATAAAGTTTTAGAATCTTTAATCTCCTCGATAACATAACGTGTTCCATCAATCTCGTGGTCAATCCATTTAAGATTGCAAGATTTCCAAGTGATGGGTTCTCCTTCCTGATCAGCCTCCAAATAACCGATGCGATGCCATTTTTCCATCGCTAAATTGAGTGACTGAATAGTTCTTCCTTTCAGACTATATTTCCCTGCTGTTTTAGGACTCAAATATCTCTTATACTCAATGAAATCAAGATAAATGTAAAAATCAAAGTCAAGCTTCTCCCTGGAATGAGTCAGGTAAAACCGAATAATCTCCTCCCAAAACGCCATATCTGTATTAAATCGTTCTAAATGACGGTTTTCCCAGGATTTAGTCCATTTAAGCAGTTGGACAATTTCATTGAGCTTTCCCGGAAATGCTTTAAGTAATCGTACGACAATGAGGTAATGTGTAAGAGTATCGTAGCGACTTAAATAAGATGTATGTTTTAATCTAATACCGGTATACTGCAACAAATGAGCTTCCTGCTTTGATAGACGCCAAGAAGGAAAGGTCGTCCTTAAACTGCGCTCTTCAAAAATAACCGCCAATACACGCCTTTTGAATTCCGGTAAGTTTGTTTTGGTTACGTCTATAAAACCCGGGACAGAAAAATTTCCCCCAAACAAAAACCGATGCAAATGACAGCAAGAACTAAGGTCATTGAGGGTAGTTTGTTGTTTAGCCAGAAGAGACGCATATACGGATAAACGCTGCGGGTGCTTTCCATAAAAACAAGCAATTTGGACGATACATTGTGTTAAAAGTTCTGTTTTTAGTTGAAGGTTAGTATTAACCACCGCCTTCATAAAGCACAGGCTTCTATCTAGCTCAAGTTGTGTTTGCTTCGTGATGAAATAATCATCAGCCATCAAATAATTTAATGCGGCGAAATAAAGCCGGTAATTATCCTCCAACTTTTTAAAATGAAGATCTAAAAACTGAAGCCAGGATGTATAAATGGTAGTTTTTGAAAGAGATGCTAACTCTTCATACAAATCAAAATCAGAGAAACACTCCATAACCAGATTCAGTCGTTGCTGAATTTCTGGCTTGTATTTGGGTTTTATAACATTAATATTTTCCTCCACTTTACTTCAGATTGAATGTCAAAAGTAAAAATGGAAACCGCCAATTTGTGACGGACTAAAAAATATAAGATAACAAATCTGTTTTTTTCTATCTAAAAAATTACTTCTTCTTGACTATAGCTGTAATTACTAGTGGTGCCAAAGCAAGCAATACACTACCTGCTTTCTTAGTAATAGAACCAACCTTGGCCCATTTTGCAGAATTTTTATTCTTGGTTTGATTATGTTTCATAGTTATCTATTTTCAAATGTAAATTTCCATTATTTAAAGGTAAATCTTCAAAATAGTTATTCATTGTTATTTCTGTCTTTTCAATGGCGAAAAACATTTGTTCAGCCTCCTCTTCATTTGGCGCCCATTCTATAATAACTCTCTTAGCGTTAGTATCAAATGATGATAAAACCTCATTTACACGTATTAGAGCTTGAGCAACCATCTTAGGCTCATTCATATCTTGATAAACTAAGGCTAAAAGTTGACTGCTCCTAATTATAAAACTGAGTGATTGTTTGATTCGATAGTATCGTTCTCTTTGCTTAGAAAGCAAGTTATCCTCAGTAAAACCATCAATTATAGCTTTAAACCCTGTTTTTTTGGATGCTATTTGTTCTAAATCATACTTGAGAGAATAAATAAGTTGTTCTCTACCCAAACTTAATTGACTTATAATTACGGGAAAAAGTAAATCCTTATACTTTTCACTTACTCTAGTCTGAAGAAACATATTATATGCGCTCTGAATATGTGCTAGTCTGTCATTATGAGCTCCATATAAAACAATATTCAACTTTTCATCCAAATCCTTAATTTGTCCTGATAGACTAGCAATTGACTGCTGAATATTCATTAATTGAGCTGTAGATAATAAATTATCTATTTGCTCAGCAGTTAAATCAATTTCTTTTAATGTGACTTGTCCTAGAATTCCCTTTTTACTATTGTTTGCATTGGCTAATACATTTGCTGAATAATTCCCTTCTTTAACATTTGATTTTGATATATATGCTTCACCAGTATCAATCATTTTTTGTAGTTCTGGTGAAATTTCGGCTATGTATGAAAGCCCCCTTTTTGTATTTTGAACTATTCTTGAGGCCCCAGGAATTTTACGTAGGATTTCAGCAAACAAATTATAATTCGCGTCGTAATTAGATTTTATGAATTGATTATTATAATCAATAAAGGATTTAGAAAAAATACTATCTCCAACCGGTATTTTTTCAATATCGCCAGAGGTGATTATATCCAGATGATTTTTAAGCTTAATTATTATACCGTTATTATTATTCATAAAAGTAGTAATAGTGTAGTTTAAATATATTATTAAAATTCCCTGAGAGTATTTCTTATAAACATACCAAACTTATCGCTAGAATAACCACTAGAGGGATGTTTAATGCAGAACATAATAGGTCTGTTATCAAAAAAAGTAAGCTGATGAATGTTTCTCCAATTATTCTCTTTGGTTAATTTAAGAACATTGTGTTCAAATTTATCCCAGATTTCATTCCACATTCTGTATCCTAGTACTATTATATAATCTGGTCTTAATTCTAAAACAACATTTTTAAAAGACTCTTTAGAGTTTTGCCACATCCATTTTTCGGGTTTTCTTCTTGAAGCAATTAAAGGCTCTTGGATGTAATTATAGAAGGCCACAGAATGCCAAAGCTCTTTTAAATTCTCTAACTTATTATCTCTTGAATGTAATGTGTAAAATAATTTGGTAAAAAAAGAAGATGAAAATACCTCGCCGTCATCTGTTCCCTCTCCTATTTTTTCTTTCACTACTTGCTGCGTGTAATCTCTACGATTAAAAATATTTGAGTTTCCATAATGAGATTCTCCCAAAATTAAAATTCGCTTATTAAATATACCTCCATTCTTATAATTTGATCCAATCCAAGGATCCCAGGTTTTAGTTTTCATAATTCTATTTTAAAAGTTCACATTGATAACCAAAAGTAAAAGCAAAGTCCGCCAATTTGTGACGGACAAAAAACTATTAATACTGATCCAAAGCTTCCTGAAGCATGCTTTTGATTTCTTCCCGCAGCTCACTGGGTTCAAGCACCTCTGCAAAACAATGCATTTTTAAAATCTGAATTTTAAATTCGTAGTTGGGTACAATGCGGTAGGTCACGATCCCATGCTCCTGTCCTCTTTGCCAGTCAATCTGCTGCGAACGATGTAACGGCAAGCTCTGCAAATACTTTAAATGTTTGTGGAAGACTCTTAGTTTAATGCGTTTGGTTTTACCGTCTCCCTCATTAAAATTAAGACCGATGATTTTATGAAACCGGTTCAGCTGCTCTTCGTAATCTTTATACTTGATCATGCTTGCTCCGGCAGTGTCTAAGTCTTTTAGACGGTCAATTCCAAAAGTCCGTATTTCTTTAGATTTGTGGGGCACTCCAATGACGTACCAGCGATTTAAATACTCCTTAATGCGAAGGGGCGTGATGGTATAGTCTTTTTCAGTGTTTTCCCAATAATTGATGTGTTTAAAACGTATGTGCTGCTGCTGCAGAATGGCGGTGATTATTTTTTTGACTAAATGAATCCCTGTAAAAATTGAGGAATCGTCCAGTTCTACAAGATCTGAAAACTTACTTAGGTCTGTCTTCCCGTCTTTCAATAACTTCCCTACACTGGCAAACTCAACCAGTTTTAGAAACTCATAAGTTTCGTCCAATGCGCTGTCGTCAATTTTATAGCCTTGTAAAGCGTTATTATACTCAGCCTGAATAAAAAATTCACTGCGTATAGTGGCCAGATCGCGTTCTAGCGTACGTTTAGATATGGGCTTAGATTCTTCATAATGAGATAGACCTTCCTGTATTTCAGCCAGGCTAATACCCGGTTTGTGTTCTATTAAACTAACAATTTTTCCCAATCGGGATATTTTAGCGTACGTACTCATAACTGGTATTTTAAGCAAATATAACATTCACACCGTCATATTATGACGGTTCGATAAAATACATTTGTAAAAACTATAAATCTACTGATGAAACCTAAACTCACACCCAAAGAACGACAGATTCAATTAGCTATACTCTACGCTCAACTCAACGATTCTCTGGGATTAATAAAGGAACTAAAGGGTGATTCTGTCTCGCGGCAGAAATATGAGCGAGGTGCTACTGAACAAGATATAAACAAATTTTTAGAACAGTCACTTGAGCGGGTTGAAGAGCTTTTGGGTTTAAACTAGTTACCAGCAAGCAGTACCACTACCTATTTTTTTTATTGAACTTCTTATGTGAAAAATACTTAAAGATGACATCAGGCTAGTAGCAACACAATATATTTAGACTAAAAACCATATTGATCATAGATGATGTCATAGGTGTCATTTTGCGTGTTATAGGTAAGCACAAGTCTATGCTGGGTATCTGTACATATAAAAAGTTCTTCTGCACTGATGGTCATCAATTCCTTCTGGTCTTTATATACGGTAAAAAAGATTCCCTCTAAATGTGTTCCCAAAGTAAGTTCGATATATTCAGGATCAAATGGCGGAATCGATAGGTCTATTTTTATTTCGTTTCCTGTTATTTGATCAAAGCTCTGTGCGATCTCAACTCCGTTCCCTGCAAACCATTCAGCCGCTTGAAAAAAGCCATCGCTACTCGTGGTTTCTATATAAAAATAGCTGGAGTTGTCAGGCCCCTGATTGCAAAAGTTGTGATCACTAAATCCACGAAAACCTATACTGTAAACAGCATCCGGTTCGTCAACGTCGGTAAGATAAATAACCACCTGAACCTGCTTAGAGACAACGCCATTAGAAACCTTTATGGTTGCTGTGAGCTTTGGGTTAGCTTCAAAATCATAGAGGCTATTATCTAATACAATGACCTCACCGGTAGGACTGAGATCTATAGAACCGGGATGGCTTTCTTTCAGTAGCTCATAGGTTAACGCGCCGTCGGTCGTCGTTGCTTCAATTTGCCCTAAGTAGGTTTGTGCATAAGGATTTTCAGCAAGCGCTATTTCAAATCCTTCAGCTTTCAATACCGATTCATAAACATCTTTTAATTCAATGCCTATATTAGCAAACACCGCTGTATTGTCTGCTTCCACCTTTACCTTCGCTGTAATTGATGGGTAAAGCTCAAAATCAAAAAAAGTCGAATCCTGCACTTGAAGCACACCCGTTAGTTTGTCAATGCGTAAAGCGCCTTCAGGATTTGATGCTTCTAAAGAATAGCTGTATAAAAATTGCTTTTCCGAATACCCTTGTATATTTCCTAATAAGCTATTATTCCTTGGATTTTCATCCATAATGACCACTAAATCATTTGTCCAAAAAACCAGAGGGTTAGTTGTTTCTGGTAAATCGACTTCTTCTACATCACACCCATTTCCTAAAAATACGATAAGCAATAAACTTATAAGTCTAATACATCTCATAGCAGTATTTAGTTTAAATAACTAAACGTAGCCGTATAAAAATCAACCGCCCCATCCTGCTCATAATTGGTTGCTTTGATAGTAGCTTGGGTGGGATAATTTAAATCATTATAGCTGTAATCAACTTTGATATCGTATAACGTCTCCCCGTTTTCATCAAAGTACACCACCTGAGAAGGATTGTTATTAAACAATAATGCCCGTGCTTTGACTACCTCTGAAGCTTGAGGGGTCATCGTTAGGTGGAGTTGCACCCCGTCAAGCACCTCTATGATCCCTGCTGCCTTTAAGGTGTAGAAATATGGATTAGGAGCATCATCATAAGAAACCACCGCCATATACTCTTTATCGATGGTTGTTCCAGTAGTGTGATCATAATCCTCACTATAAAAAGCAATACGCTTAGGGTTTCCATTAGCGTCATATTCACGTACCTCACCCACTTCAAAAGCATTATAAGGCGACTGGTATAATTCTTCGATATCCAAGTTATCGTTCTGTCCGGTTACATTAACCAACTCATCATCTTCGTAAATAAAATAGTCGGTATCCTCCCCGTTAGAAACGTCCGTGAGCCGCATATTTTCATCATAGCTCAAAAATAAAGTGGTACGGTCTGAAGGATCGGCGGTTGCCGTTACAATGGTCGAAGTGATGTATTGAGGTTCTACCTCACCGTTCACTTCTTCAAATTCGTCTGAAGCCGAATCAGAGCAGGATAAAAAGGTAAAGGTCGTTGCTGCTAATAATGTAAGGTACTGTTTTCTCATAATTGATTTGAGGTTTGTTTAGTATGATTTTTAAACAAATCTAAACCACGGAAGCTATATGGCTTTACGGATTTCCGTATTCCCTTCAAAAAGGGGAAAAATACCCGATACTGGGGATTGTTAAAGAAATGTAAAAGAGCGTTCTTTATAAGAACCAAACTACTAACAATCAAATACCTGCATGATGAAAAAAATTACGCTACTAGTTCTTCTGATACCCTTTTTAAATTTTGCACAAAATCAAGCCCCAAGAGCCTTAATTGATGAAGCTTTAGTAAACTATGAAGCTGAGATCAATGCCTCTGAGTTTCTAAATAACAAAACCCTGAATATTCTGGTAGGAGATGTATTGAATCAATACCTCCCGAGTACTAAAATTTCGACCCAACGTTTAAGCTTTATATTAGACGATGCTGATAATTCGTTGAGTTTAATGGGTAATTTTGATCCTCGATTGACTAAAACCAGTTATCAAAGCTTTTTGGCATCAGGAGGTCTAAAATTGAAAGGGGAACCTACCGGTTCTTTCTATACCTTTAAAGAATCCAGTTGGGCGCAAAATATAGGTGCCCAATTCAAACTGACATGGTTTATACCGGGTACGCTTACTAAAAACTCAGATCAACACATACAGAGTCTTTTAAAAGCGTATAGAGATAAAACGATAAAAAACCTAGCTCTTGAGGCTTTAGAAACCAAAGTTTTAAATGATGAAGAACTCATTGAATTAATTGCTACTAAAGAGGCGGAATATATACTTAAAAATGACCTCTACGTCGCGATGCGGAAATTTTGGTTTACCCTGCAAGGCTATATCCCACTTACAAAGAGCAGTAACACCTTTACTAACGCAACAGATGCAAGTAAACTATCTGAGCATCAGTTTGAAGCCTGGGATGCATCGCTTAGCGGCAATGCTTTTTTCAAATTGAGAAATATATCCTTTAGCGGTTCTATCTTATCACGTATTTATCAAAACAACAACACGTTAACCGAGACAGTCAAAAAAAGAACTTTTACATCTTTTGAAAGCTCTCCAGTAGGTCAACCCGCCCTTACCAGTACAGACAGCTATTATTATGGGGAGTATGAAGAGTTTACATCAGGGCAGGTAAAAGCTGAAGGTACATTCTTGCTGAAAGAACTCGTTGGCCTTAGTGCAGCCATAGAACAAAATTTTTGGAATGGTTATGATGCTCTCAATTGGAAACTAGGCATCCCCCTGAATCTCAAAAACAAAGACGGAGAATCAAGCATAGCCTTCGAACTTCAGTGGCGGGAGTTTAATAAACAACATTATTTAGGCATAAGCGTGGGGAAAGCAATCGGTAAATTCCTAAATTAATGACACGTATTACTAGGCTTCTCAGTCGCTCTTGCTTCGGTACAAATTTACCAGGCTACGCGCGTAAAATTCACGCAGCCGCCGCTTTGATCCTTTAAAATGCTACATTCAGTGCAAGTGGTTATTATAAATTGTAATTAGGGAACCCTGAATTAAAACACCTGTAAACTGCAACTACTTAATGAGACTGCTACACAAATTCTTTGTTCTTAAATTATAAATTTCAAATCCAAAAAACTACCAACTCAAATCTCACTTCTTACCTGTAACTTTCAGCTTGCTAACTGACGATTACCAACTTCAACTGCAAACGGATTACTTGTGTATTGCCCAGATTCTCCCTAAAAACTAGCGAAACCCATTTTCTTTAAACATCTTTGCACCTCCAAATGCGTAAATCATCGTGCAAACCCCAAAAACAAGCTATATCCCGTGTCCCGATTGTAAGGGCCAGGGCTATGTAAACCGGGGGCTTTCCAAGCGTGCTAAACAGCGGTATCAGAAAGCCCTGGAGGTGCACCGCCGGTTTCCTTCCAATCCCAAACCGGTAAAGCCCAAAGCGCATCTACAACCGTGCACCACCTGTTCGGCTTCGGGATTGATCCCTGCGGCACAGCCACCGGTACCCGATACCAACACCTTCCCGAACGTCGCTATCATAGGCGCAGGAATAGGCGGCATGGCATTGGCAGTAGCTTGTTTACACCGGGGGATTCCCTTTACCGTCTACGAGCGGGATCTGCATGTGGATGCGCGTTCACAGGGATACGGCCTCACCCTGCAACAGGCGCACACCGCTTTAAAGGGTTTTGGCATTCACGAACTGGAAGATGGCGTAGTCTCTACCCGGCATCTCGCACACAAACCCGACGGCACCGTCGTTGGTGAATGGGGGATGCGCAAGTGGGATGCCGGTACCCACACCACCGCTAAAAAAACCAACATACACATTGCCCGTCAGGCATTGCGTAAGACCTTGTTTGACCAATTGGGGGAGGCCCATCAAATACAGTGGGGACACCAACTGCTGGGCATTCAGCCCACCGATACCGGAGCGCTTCAACTCCATCTGGAAGTGGATGGTACTTCAAAAACCGCTCATGCTGATCTGGTCGTGGGAGCAGACGGCATACGCAGTACCGTACGCACCATGCTGCTAAAGCCGCAACTCCTTCCCTTGCAGTATTTAGGCTGTATCGTCATTTTAGGGATCTGTAAACTGAAAGCACTCTCAGAAGTTGAAAGTCCGTTACTCGATTCAGCAACCGTGTTTCAAACCGCAGACGGTACCGCTCGTATGTATATGATGCCCTACGATCGGGAGTCCGTTATGTGGCAATTCAGTTTCCCCATCCCGGAAGATCAGGCTCAAGCCCTCAGTGCTTTAGGCCCCGAAGCTTTAAAACAGGCCGTACAGCACAGAACCCCTTGGCACGCTCCCATTCCTCAGGTTGTAGCAGCTACAGAACCGGGCCTCATTTCAGGATATCCCGTATATGACCGCGAACTGCTGACTCCAGACTTCACGAAAAACTGGGGGAACTGCACCCTTCTAGGCGATGCCGCACACCCGATGAGTCCGTTTAAAGGCCAGGGTGCCAATCAGGCCTTACTGGATGCACTCGCGCTGGCCAAGCGCATCACCAAAGGTTACTCCCCGGCAAAAACCTTTAAAGCGAGTAACCTTCGAAAACGCGTACTCAACAAATTTGAAACCGAAATGCTCAAACGCAGTGCATTAAAAGTCACCGCTTCCGCAAAAGCCGCTGCCGTACTGCATTCTGAAAAAGTACTTCAGGAACGCGATGGACCCAGAGGGGGAGTAAGCAAGAAATAGTGGGTTATGAGTATTGTTATTATTATTGCTATTGCTATTGTTCTTTTGCCTTGATGCTAAAACTCCTCATCCCAAACCCTTCTCCCTTAGGAGAAGGGAGCTTGATTCTTACTCAATTGAAAACACTACAATACCCATACCCGAAGGGTCAAACGGATTATCAATTCCCTCGGTTCAGAATAGGCTTGAGAAGCTCCGAAGGACAGGAGCGATAGCGACGCGGAGCTGACGAGCCGGTTTTTGGCCGTAAAACGGCTTTTAAAAGGAATACCTTACGC
>Ga0207888_100413_pt1 | contig 15919 bp, 12 predicted proteins | sample LinPmetageLP43_FD_184055 | JGI IMG/M metagenome (GOLD analysis project Ga0207888, IMG submission 184055) | Marine viral communities from the Pacific Ocean - LP-43 (SPAdes) | ecosystem: Environmental > Aquatic > Marine > Oceanic | place: Pacific Ocean | collected 2010-08-27 | reverse complement strand
AGGTGGTCGTGTGATTCAGCGTACAGATAATTTTCCTCCACTACAAGTTATTTTGGGGTCTTCAGCTGAAACAAATTTATATTTAGCAGAATTCAAATTACTAGGAGCTTCTTTGCCTGATGATGCTCAAGGTTACTTCAATAAAGGTGTTCGCTATTCTGCTTTACGCTTAGACATGTTAGCAGAGAATAACGGTTTCCCCTATTATGATGAAGATCCTGTTTATAATGATGCAACACTTTCGCAGGCAGGAGCTACCAAATTGAAAGATGGAGAAATTGATAATCTATTGAGTCAGCCAGCTTACGATCTAAATAGTGATGGTTTAGAAAAAGTATATATTCAGCAATACATTAACTTTGCAGTTACTCCGGGAGATTTATGGACAACAGTACGTCGATCAGGAATCCCTAAAGCTTCTAGTGAATACTTGCCTAGAGATCCATTCTTAGCAGGAGGTTCTCCATTAACCGTTCCTCGTCGTTTTACAGTAAGAACACCTACTGAAGACAATAAAAACTTTGAGAATATGAGTGAGGCTTACAAGCAACAAGGCTTTACAACAGGCTCAAATGTGCCTCAAGTTTTAAATGCAGAACGCTTATGGTTTGACAAAGCAAACCCGAACTATGGAGCAGGACCTAAACAATAGGTCATAAATACTAAATCTAACGGGTCATTTAACGATGACCCGTTTTTTTAATTTAAACACTTACCTAATGAAATTTAACTGGCTTTTATACAGTTTGCTTGCTTTAACCTCTTTTTCATTTGCTCAAACTAAGCAAGGAAATATTGTTCAATATTTTGGAAAAGAAAAAGTAGAAGATGTTAGCGAAGGAACCATACTCCATTTATTTACTGAAGGTCTCATTTTAAAGAAAAAAGGATTCTCTTTTAGTAATGACGCAGTTTCAAGTAATCCTGTTTTCGCAGAAATACTCAATAAAAAATTAACTACATCAATACAAGAAATTAAAATAACAGATTCTTTTTCTGGAGAAACTCTTGAGTGGGAGCCCTTAAAAACACAGGATAAAAACGAGTTTAACGATCGTGGTTTACGCTCAGGATATTTATATCTTGAGTATAATTCAAAAATTGAACAAACCATACTTTTTGAGGCTTCAGGTCACACAAATGTTTTAATTAACGGGCTTCCTCACGAAGGCGATCATTATGACTTTGGGTGGAATTTGATTCCTGTAAAACTTAACAAAGGTAAAAACGAATTTATACTTTCTGGAGGACGGTTTGCAACCATGCGTGCCAGACTCTTAAAAGCTGACCATCCTTTTCAATTCACAAAAAGAGATCTTACACTTCCAGACCTTTTATTAGAAGAGTCTAAGCCAGTATATGGTGCAATTCGAGTAATGAACACAACAGATAAATGGTTTAAAAACGGAAAGATTCATGTAAAAATAGAAGATACTGAAATTACGACTCCGGTTCCTAATATATCCCCTCTTATCGTTAGAAAGGTTCCATTCAAAATAGCAACGCCAGATGGTTTAGTTGATCAAGAAACCGTAAATGCTTATATAACACTACTTGATAAATCTGGAAAAATACTAAGTACAGACACCTTAGAACTCGTAGTAAAATCAAAGTACAAACATCACAAAAACACCTTTATAAGTCACATAGATGGGAGTGTACAATATTACAGCGTAGCTCCTTCTCTTAACAAAGACTCACCTAATCAAGCTTTATTTTTCTCTGTTCACGGAGCTTCTGTAGAAGCTGTAAACCAAGCAAATGCTTACAAACAAAAAGACTGGGGACATTTAGTAGCACCTACAAACCGCAGACCCTATGGTTTTGCGTGGGAAGACTGGGGAAGACTTGACGCTTTAGAAGTTCTTGATGAAGCCGAAAAATTGTTTAATACAGATAAACAACACACCTATTTAACAGGCCATTCTATGGGTGGTCATGGTACTTGGTATCTTGGCGCGACGTATCCAGACCGTTTTGCAGCAATTGCTCCTTGTGCTGGTTACCCTGATCTGCTGCTATACCGCAACAATTCTATTGAACGTATGAAAGAAATGCCTACTGAAAATTTCGATAGGTTTGGTATAACAAAAGATGAGTTTTTAAAGAAAGTGACTCTATCTTTTGACAATGATACAGATGCACTTTTAGATTCTATTATTCGTAGAGCCGGCAATCCAAGCCGCACACTAAAATTAAAACGCAACTACCTGCACTATGGGGTTTATATTTTACACGGAGAAAAAGACAATGTTGTTCCAACTTCAATTGCAAGAGATATGCGAGAAACTCTAGGGAAATTTCATAATGATTTTGCGTATTACGAATATCCAGATGGCCAGCATTGGTATGGCGATGAGAGTGTAGATTATCCATTGCTTTTTGATTTTTTTAAAGCCCGAAAAATTAAAGCTCCAGAAGACATCGATGAGATTGAGTTTTCAACTGGATCCCCCGGAGTTTCTGCTAGTTCTAATTATGTGAGTATTTTTCAGCAGAAAAAACCCTTTGAAATAAGTTCGTTTCAATTGAAAAAAGAAAAAGGTAAACTAGATATTAATACAGTAAATACTGCTTTATTAAAATTAGATTTACAGGATGCTGCAATTACAAATGATACTTTATTGATAGACAACCAGCAACTGGTAATCGCATCTAAAGAAACAGTTTATTTAGAGAAAAAATCTAAACAATGGACTATTACAAAAGCCCCAAAAACTTCTGAAAAAAATCCCCACAGAAATGGCGGATTCAAAGACGCCTTTAGAAAAAAAATGGTATTTGTATACGCTTCAAATGGATCTCAAGAAGAAAACGACTGGTATTATAATCGTGCTAAATTTGATGCTGAAAAGTTCTGGTATCGTGCAAATGGTTCGGTAGAGATTATAAGGGATCGCGATTTTGAACTTAGTAATTATCCAAATCAAAATATAGTTATGTATGGAAATAAAAATAATAATAGTTCTTGGAACAAGATTTTGAAATTCTGCCCCATACAAGTAAGTAATAATTTAATAAAAGTGGGATCTAAAAAACTTGAAGGAGATCAATGGGGTGCTCTTTTTATTTATCCTCGAGATGATAGTGATACAGCAAGTGTAGGGGTCGTTACTGCAACGGGAATAAAAGGGATGAAAGGCGCTTATGCAAATGATTATTTAGAAAATGGAACGACTTTTCCAGATGTATTGATTTTTGACGACACAATGATGAAGTCTGGTATTTCAGGCGTGAAATCCAGTGGTTTCTTTGGTAATGACTGGTCTGTTGAAGAAGGTGACTTTATCTGGAGATAGTTAAGTTTAAAAGCTGAGTTCAATAAAAAATATCATAATTGAACTCAGCTTTTAATATCAAAATCAACAGTATTACGTTCTGCTTATTTCAAGAATATCAAACTTCATCGTACCATTAGGCACACTTACCTCTGCGACTTCGCCTACTTTTTTTCCTAATAAGCCTTTTCCTATGGGAGAATCTACAGAGATTTTTCCGCTTTTCAAATCAGCTTCACTTTGCGCAACCAACTTATAGGTCATTTCCTGACCGTTAGTCTGGTTTTTAATTTTTACTGTAGAGTGGACCAGCGCTTTTGAAGTGTCTAATTGCGACTCATCAATAATACGTGCATTTGACACGATCTCTTCCATTTTAGAGATACGCATCTCTAGCATTCCCTGAGCTTCTTTTGCAGCATCGTATTCTGCATTCTCACTCAAATCCCCTTTATCACGAGCCTCTGCAATAGCTTGCGAAGCCTTAGGACGCTCAACATCTTTTAACTGATTGAGTTCGTCTTTTAATTTTTTTAGTCCTTCTGCGGTATAGTATGATACTTTACTCATAACTTCGTTTATTTATGCACAATGCGATGTATGTAATTATCGTTTAACAATTGTGTTTATACTATGGTAAAGTCTTACCCTGATATATAAACACAAAAAATCCCATTAATTAACGGGATTAAGTGTTGCTAATATACGAATTTATTAATTGTTACTCCTAAAATCTTATAAATTGACAATCTCATCTGTTACTAAAATCCTAAAAAGAGGACTATTAACCGCTTTATTCTGCACGCTGACATTTTCGTGTAGTTCTGACGATAACCGCATCAACAACCCTAATGTTAATCCTATCTCATTCTCTATTAATTTAAACACAAACTTCCCAGAATATAGCCAGTTACAATTTCCTGGAAATGCTATTTATGTTGCTAATGCAGGCATACGCGGTGTTTTTGTGATAAATACGGGTTCTTCTATACGCGCCTGGGAAGCAACCGACCCCAATCACGTGCCCAATGCTTGTTCTACAATGAATTTAAATGGAGTAGAAGCAACCTGCTCTTGTGAAGACAACACGTACACCTTGTACACTGGTCAGGACACCAGCCAGGAATTATCTTACACACTTATTGAATACCGGGTTTCACAAAATGAAAATAATATAATTATTTCAAATTAAATATTCACTAGCCGTCTCCGTTAAGAGTATTTAAAAAATAGTTCTCGATTATTGAATAAAAAAAGCCGGCAAATGCCGGCTTTAAAGATTGCCTCCCAAGGTTCCCTAAAATCGTACAGTCGCTCCTACTAAAAAGTTGATTTTAGCCTGCGGATAATACCCGGCACCTTCAAGGGTAGTAACGGTTCCCGGATTTGTAAAATCATCATCATAAGTGAAAAAATATCCATTAGACACATATTCTTCGCTGAAGATATTATTAACCAAAGCCGTTAATGTAATCGACTTAGCAAAGCCGATTCCTTCTAAATCATACTGAAAGTTTAAATCATTTATAAAATAAGCTTCAAGCTTAGAACTTGCGGCATCTATATTACCCAGATATTGCTCACCAACATACTTAGATAATAGCGAAAAACGCAACTTCTGAATCGGGAAAAAATCAATTCGATTACCGGCAACAATGTTAGGAGAAAACGAAATATTGGTATTTCCCAGATTCTGCAAGACACCGTCTCTTTGAAAGAAAAAATCTCGGTTTTTATTAGTACTTAAAGCCACGTTTGGTGAAATCGCAACCTGACTTCCTAACTGGAAACCGGCTTCTACTTCTACACCCAGACGGTAACTAGAACCGCTATTTTGGCGTATCGCCGCACCCACATCATCTATCGCTCCGGTAAGCACCAACTGATCCCGGTAATCCATATAATACACATTAGCATAAATACGCGAACGATCTTTAGTAAAACGATATCCCAGTTCAAAATCGTTTAAAGTCTCTGGTACGGGATTTCCATTTTCAAAATCAGTACGGTTAGGTTCGCGGTTTGCTCTGGCATAAGAAGCATATACTTTACTCGATTCATCAACGGTAAATGTCACACCCGCTTTAGGGTTGAAAAACGAGTAATCTTTATCGATTCTAAAAGGGGTAGTATCATCCGCCAAGCCGTCTGTTTTATAGGTGATAAAACGTCCCTGCAAGTCTCCAAAAATACTCCAAGTGTCATCGATTCTCCAGGTTGCTTTAGCAAATGTTGTAAACTCATTTTTATCTGCTGTACCATTATAGTACCGATAACCAGCCTCTTCTGTTTGTGAGAAATAACGTGCCCAGGTGATCTCACCATAATGATCACCGGTATAAATACTACCAAAAACTCCTGCATCAAAATCAATGTTTTTATCAGAGTAATTGGTGGTCAAATTCGCAACATAGTAGCGATTATCTAGCCAGCGACGGCGTATCAAATCTGTATCTGCTTGCAACTCTCCATCAATTTCATAAGGCTCCCAGCCTATGAAATCAAAAGTAGCATCATTAGAAAAATTCACATTGGCATAATACCAAGAGTCTACATACTCTTCAAAAAAGCCGCGACCCATTGTATAGTTTAATGCAAGGTTAGTAGACCAGCCCCCACCATATTTTTGATTCCATAATAACTGCACGTGGTCTTGCTTATAATTGTCTACCTGATTCTCATAAAAACCTTCTAAATTTCCAGCATCATCATATTGAAAACCTATAGGGTTATAGGTGCGGTTGGTTTCTAAAGTCTGTTTATCGATACCATTCCAAGATTGATACGTAATCTCGTGACCTCCAAAAACAATTGCTTTAAGCAGTGTGTTTTCATTACGATATTCTCCTTGTAAAAAATAAGATTTCAAGTCAGAACTCGCCCGGTCTACATAACCATCAGATTTTATGGTCGAAAGCCTTCCGGAAAAACTAAAGTGATCGCTAATCAATCCGGTACCAAATTTCACATTCGCTCTGCGGGTATTAAAAGATCCGCCTGAAGCGCTAACCTGAGCATAAGCTTTATCTTCTGCCGCATCGGTAAGAATATTCAAACTTGCACCAAAAGCTCCGGCTCCGTTAGTAGAAGTCCCTACCCCACGTTGCAACTGCACACTTTGTATAGAACTGCTAAAATCTTGCAGGTTTACAAAAAAACTACCCAGACTTTCTGTATCATTATAGGGGATCCCGTTAATGGTCACGTTAATCCCTTGATTCCCTGTTCCGCGGACACGAAAACCCGTGTACCCCACTCCTGCTCCTGCGTCTGATGTAGTTACAACGCTAGGCAGATAATTGAGTAAAATGGGTAAATCCTGACCCAGATTACGCTCGTTAATTTCCTCTTTAGAAAGATTGCTGTAGGTGATGGGTGAATCTGCATCTACCCGGATTGATTTTACAAGTACCTCATCGAGTTTGTTTACAGATGTGGTGTCTTGCGGTGTTTGTTGTGCGAGTGCGCCAAAAGTTGTCAAACTGGCAGCACAGGCGAATAAAAGTGATTTCATTCGTAAAAATTTTTACGAATAAAAGGGGCGATTATTCCGTGTTACTATTAGTTAATAAAATGCAATGTTGCTTAAAAACAACCCGGTCCTCACAGGTATTTTAAGCGATTCCCTTGGCGGCATTATCCGCCCAGGTTCATTGGGTATGATCTCAGCTCGCTTTCTGAATAAACAGAAGTTTAAGCACCCCTTTGAGATTAGGCGGCAAATGTAATGCAATATTTCTGCTTTTATAAAAAAATTAAGGTGTTTTATTTTAGGGTGGCTTAATTTTAGAACCTATGAAAAATACCAAACGCTCTATAACACTTAAGGTTTTGACAGGCTATCTGCTAATAGGTTTGCTTATCTTTTTTGCGATTTGGTTTATTTATCCGCAGATTAAAACCTTTCTATATCCTCCTAAAAAAGAACAAGCCACTAATCAAAAGCTCACCTTTACCAGCAATGCGCTGAGCTATCTTTATGAAGCTGAGACGATAGGTAGAACAGCGATGGCGACGGGTTCTCAGAATCAATTTGGCAAATATGAAGTTCTCGTTGATAGTATCACCATTCAGCTAGATTCTTTACAAGGTATAACAGAAACCAAAGAACAAAATGAGCAATTAGACAGTATCAAAATGTTGTTGTCAAACAAGACCAGTAACATCCGCTCAATGGTGCGCTTACGCGAAGAGCAATACTCCCGTAATTATTATGATGAAGCGCTTTCTGAACTCATAAAAGAAGATATTTACTTTGAAGATTATGCTAATGATCCCCGCTTAGATTCTGTAGATGCCTATACAAAAAAAGTGATTGTTGATATGATGGAATACATCAGAAAAGACAATACAGATAAGGATCAGAATATGGCTTCAATGGCACAAACTGTACGCAAGACTCTGGCAAAAATAGAAACCCGAAAGAAAGAACTCGAAATCAACATCATAAACCGTGAAAATACGCTACTTGCCAACGACCGTGACATCAACCTTAAGATCAGAAATCTTCTGAGTACGCTTGAACGTGAAGGAACGATGACAGCGAGGCAGCGCGAAGCTCTACTCAATAGCCGTATTGAAGAAATCTCTAATACCTTAAAAATTATAGGTGGCATCAGTATTATTCTTGCTTTAGGCTTTGTCATAATGATTTTTAAAGATGCGTCCCGCAGCCAGCAATACAGTACTGAACTTGAAAAAAGTAACGCCGTTGCGCAATCCCTATTAAAGAGTAGAGAACAATTAATGGCGACAGTGACACATGATATGCGCTCTCCCCTCAATACGGTTTTAGGCTTTACAGAATTGCTTAAAAAGACACCTGTTGATGCTAAACAATTACGGTATTTAGATACTGTTCAAAAATCTGGGGATTATATTTTAAAACTGGTTAACGATTTACTTGATTTTGCAAAGCTGGAAGCCGGTAAGATCACTATTGAAAAAATACCGTTTAACCCTAAAAAATTGATTGAAGATGTCGTTGCAGTAAGTTTACCACAACCTATAAAATCTGGCGTTGAAATTAGCACTGAGATTTCTGAAGAGGCAAATCAAATCTTTCTAAGCGATCCTTTTCGCATCAAACAAATACTCGCCAACCTCATCACTAACGCTTATAAATTCACTGAAAGTGGAAGCATCAACATTACTGCACAAATTGTAAAAAGCAGTCTGAAATTTGAAGTAATTGATACCGGCCAGGGGATTCCTAAAGAAAAACAGCAACTCATTTTTAAAGAATTTTCACAGGCAGAAGAAACCACACAGCGCAAATTTGGCGGTTTTGGTCTTGGCCTTTCCATATCAAAAAAGTTAACTAAACTACTTAAAGGGAAATTATCTTTAAATAGTACTCCAGGCAAAGGAAGTACATTTACCGTTTCTATTCCTGTTGAAAAAACAGAACAGCAAGAGTCTGTTAAATCCGTTTCAATTTCAAATAAAAATCTAAATTCAATTGAACGTATTCTAATCGTTGATGACGAACCAGTACAAATCAAACTTACTCAAGCTACTCTAGCTCCTTATGACTTAGAGACAGATACTGCAAACAATGGAGCAGAGGCTTTAAAACTGCTTAAAACAAAAAAATACGACCTCATCCTTTCAGACATACAAATGCCTGTTATGGATGGAATTGCCCTAATTAAAGAACTTAAATCAACAATTGAAACCGCTCAAATACCTGTAATTGCTCTGAGTGGAAACGGGACGCTCAAACAAGCAGATTACAAACATTTTGGCTTCGCCGAAAACTTAAAAAAGCCATACAAACCAGATGAACTGGTTCAAGCTATCAGCACGATAAGTGCTTTAGAAAAAAAGAAAATTGAATCCAATCCAATTGTCTTAAAATCTAACTCTGATTTATTCAGTATTGAACAATTGAAAGAATTTGTAGGTGACGATAATGAAGCTTTAAAGAGTATTCTTACTGTGTTTTGTGAGAGCACTGAAGAAAGTTTAGAGAGCTTAAACGCACAAACTATAGACATCAAATCTATTAATGACACTGCACATAAAATGCTTCCGATGATGCGACAGCTTGAAGCTTCAGGGATTGTCGCTATTCTTGAAAAATTAGAAAAACCCACACTTCAAAAGATTCCGAAGGCAGAGATACAATCAGCTATATTAAGCGTTAAGGAAAAATCTAAAACCTTGGTAGATTTGCTAAGACAAACTCTTACAACTTAATATTGTAGTGCTTGAGTTTATTGTAAAGTGTTTTGCGATCAATATGAAGAAGTCTTGCAGCTTTGCTTTTATTACCCCCGGTTTTTTCCAATGCATCTAAAATAAGCTCCTGCTCATTTTTAGAATTAAAGAGTGCAAACGGCTCATCTTTTATGCTTTCTTTTGAAAGCATTATTTCGCGAGGCAAGAGTTTTAGAGGAATAATAGCATCTTGCGTTAATAAAACAGAGCGCTTTACGATATTCTTCAGTTCTCTCAAATTCCCCGGCCAGTCATATCTTTTTAAAGCCTCTATAGCTTCATCACTAAAACCGGTCACCTCTTTCTCAAGTTCTGCATTGGCTTGATCCAAGAAAACATTTACAAAAAGCATCAAATCTTCCTGACGATCACTCAGGCGTGGCATTTCGATTGAAAATTCATTCAATCTGTGATACAGATCTTCTCTGAATTCATTCTCTTTTATAGCTTCCTCCAGATCTTCATTGGTAGCAGCAACCACACGTATATCAACCGGGATTTCCTTGTTACTACCCACCGGTTTTACTTTTCGCTCCTGTAAAGCTCTAAGCAGCTGCACCTGCAACTCGTAAGATAGATTTCCTATTTCATCTAAAAAAAGTGTACCTCCATTAGCTGCTTCAAAATGCCCCACTTTGTCTGTAACTGCTCCTGTAAAAGAACCTTTAATATGACCAAAGAATTCGCTACTTGCTAGTTCTTTAGGTATTGCACCGCAATCAACAGCTATAAATGGCTGATCGCTACGTTTGCTTTTATCGTGAATACTTTTTGCAACATATTCTTTACCAGTACCGCTATCGCCAATTATCAAAATAGACATCGTAGTAGGTGCTACAAGGTCTACATATTGATTGAGTTTTGCTGCGGCATCACTTACCCCTTTTATAAAGTTAGCACTTGTTGCAGATGCAACTTCCCCATTTTTCTTTTTTGGATTTTGTTTTGGCTCAGAAGTGCTTTGTGAATTTTCCTGAATATTGAGGGCTTTATCTATAATCTTCAAGAGTTCATCAGGACGTACCGGTTTTGAAATATAATCAAAAGCGCCGGCCTTCATAGCTTCTACAGCTTTATTAATTTCGGCATAACCGGTCATTAATATCGCCGGGATAGCTGAATACTTCTCTTTAATGAAATTCAAAATACTAAGTCCGTCATCATCTGGCAAACGAACATCTGTAATCACCAGATCTGTCGCTCCTTCATCTAATATTTTGTAAGCTTCACCAGCTGTAAACGCACTTTTAACTTCAAAGCCTTTTTTACCGAGAAAGGTCTCAAGCATTTTACAAAAGGCAACATCATCTTCTATAAGGAGTATTTTAGACAAGGTAGATAGTTTTAGTAAGTCACCTTGGGCAAGCCCAAAATGTATTAAAAAGAAACAGCTTTTGACTTCAAGGCAAGCCTTGGAGTATCTCAATCTCAATTATTATGTTAAAAGTACAAATACCATTAACTGCGGTAACTAATAAAATCATAAAAAACGTTAAGAAAATATCTTTCGATTCTTATGATCTAGACACTTGAATTTGAAAATAAACTACCTCGCGGCAAGTCTCGGCGTTTTAAACCCATTAGCGGTGCCAATAAAACATAAAAAAGCCCCGATTCTCATCGGGGCTCAATCTTGAATTTTTAACCATTCTATTTATTAAAAATTCAAATTAGGGAAACCTAACCTACTCTTTTGGTTCGATCCATTCACCTGCAGCATTTATATATGCAGTTTCTGGCTCGGCCCCTTCTGTTGCTAATGTTAATTTAAAAGTTTTATTTTCTGAGTCAACCCAGGCTTCAGTTACATCAGCTCCAGTTTTATCCTCTTCAACTGCTTTAGTCACAGTTACAGGTAAATCTGAAACTTCAATTTTAGTGTATCCATCTACCGGAGCTTGTAATTCTGTAGTAGCTTGCGCTACATCTCCTGTGGTTTCTTGAGCTGTTACTCCTTCTGCTGCAAAAAGCATTGTTGCTGCTGCAGCTACGGTCATTACTAGATTTTTCATAATCCTATATTTTGTGCACACACTGGTGCTTTGATTAAAATTGATTTATTAAAAGGGAGACTCTTGTTACTGAATCTTTACCCATTTACCTTCTTCATTGATGTAAGCCGTCTCTGCTTCTGCACCTTCTGCTTTCAACATCAATTTATAAACGCTCAATTCTTCATTGAAATACGCTTCTTCAACTGTAGAACCTGCTTTGTCAGTTGCTACTGCATTAGTAACTGTTTCTGGTAAAGCTGAAGTTTCAATTTTCTCAAAACCATCCTGTACAGGTGCTTGCACTTCAGTCTCAGTCATTGCTACTTCAGATTCTGTTTCTTGTGCTGTTATGTTTTCTGTAGCGAAAAGCATTGTTGCTGCTGCGGCTACGGTCATTACTAGATTTTTCATAATTCTATATTTTCTTGTTTATTGTTATTTTATTTGAGCTGTTTCAGTTACAAACTCATTTAACTATATAGCAAAACCGTACCATAGCAACTGCAGTACAGCTCAGCCCCATTAAGTAGCTGATTATGGGACAAATAAAGAAATGTGATAAAAAAGGCTTTGTGTAGAAGAAGAGTATATTCCACAAAAAAAGTGTAGAATTAATCTACACTTTTTAATAAATACCCTAAAATATTTGGAATACTTAAAAAGAAGGCGGTTTTCGATTGGCTTTCTTTTCTGCATTTTTCTTTTTAGAATCAAGCCTGCGTCTTTTTGAAGCTAAAGTAGGTTTTGTCTTTTTTCGTTTTTTAGGTTTAATAAGTGCCTTCTCTAGCAAGCGCATTAAATTTTTAAAAACCTCTTGTTTGTTTTTATGCTGGCTGCGGCTTTGATCATAAGATAAAACCAATTGATTTTCTGATGTGAATTTTGAAGACAGTCGTTTTTTAAGACGCTCTGTCTGATCCTCATCAAACACAATAGAAGCATCAAGATCCCAATGCAGCATGACTTTAGTAGAAGTCTTATTTACATGCTGACCTCCGGGACCACTGCTGCGCACTGCCTTAAAATTACATTCTGTATACAGCAGGTTTTTATCCATTAAGCTTTTGTCTGATGTGATGGTTTTAGTAAATCATTTACCGTTTTAACCGGATTGAAGGTTTCCAAAGGCACTTCAACAAATAGAGTATTCCAGCGTGCCATCGCACCGTTCCACAATCCCGGAAGTTCTAATGCTTTAATTTCGTTTCCTCCATCTGTTTTATAAGCTATAAATGCTAAGTCTGGATTCACATAATCAAGCAGATTGTATTTTTTACCATTATAATTACGTACACCGGCAACAATATCTACCGGATTGAAGTGTGTTGAATTTTTAAAGATCTCTCCCTGTTTAGCGTCTTTAGTGTTTACCTGTGCGCCTTCAATTATCTGCAGGGCTACTTTACCACTTTCATCTTCAACCCAAAATGGACCACCTCCGGGCTCTCCTTCATTTTTAACCATACCGCAAACACGGATAGGTCTATCTAGTAATTCAGCTAAATAGCTTTTCTTTTCTTCTGTTGAAAAATCTGTATAATCGGAATCGATACGTGTACTGAAGTCTTCTTTTAAAAAGGTTACTAATTCCTCAAGTTCGTTTTCAGAAATTGTATTCTTATCTAAAAGTGCTGCATATTTAAATACCTGAGCTTGCTTTTCTAAAAGTAAACCGGCTAAAATACGTTTGCTTCGGGCTAAAGTTTGAATCTGATCCTGAACCAATACATTATCTATATTCTTTATAAAAATCACATCTGCATCCACATCGTTCAGGTTTTCAATCAATGCCCCGTGACCTCCGGGACGAAACAACAATGAACCGTCACCTTTACGATACAATTTATTATCCATAGTAACAGCAACAGTGTCTGTTTCCGGCTTCTGAAACGAATAATCAACATCAAAGTTAACTCCTGTTGTATTGCTTACTGAAGCGTGAATGGTATCAAATTCTTTAACGAATGCCTCCTTATGCTCTGGCGAAACGGTAAAATGTAGTGTTGCTTTATCGCTTTTTGCCGCATATGCTGCAGCCTCATGCAAATGCTCTTCAAAAGCTGTTGCTTTGTAACATCCGTAATAATGAAATGGGATCAAGCCTTTAGGTAAATTACCGTAGTCCTCACCGTTTTCACTCATCATTGTTTTGATAAACGCATATTTCTTAGTGTTTTCATCGGCTTTGGTTTCTTCATCAAGCCCATCTATAATGTGATTGTAAAATGGAAACTCCTCATAACCGGCAAAAAACTTCTTCATATGATTATCCCCGGTACGTTCTAGATATTCATCTATTGTTTCTTTAGAAGCATTGTAGTCCTCTAAAAACTGATAGATCTTTTTAAACATACGGCTGGCAGCACCAGAGGCTGGTGTGAACTTTAAAAGATCGAGTTCTGATTTTTTATCTTCATAAAAATCTAGAAACTTCAATTCTTCTGCTTCAGCAAGTTTAAAAATTCCGTCTGATGTTGTTGCAGGTGCTACTAGTTTAACATTAGGCACCCCATTAACAAAAAGATCAATTTGACTTTCTACCTGTTTTGCAGTTAAGCCGTGATCTTTGATTTCGTTGATTTCTTGGTCTGTAAAATTCAAATTAGTAAAGAATTTAAGTGGTTGGTAATAAATTGTAGTCGTTCTTCTAGACTTCCTTTGACCAAAATGTAGGGGCGATCATTATCAATTAAAGCTTGTCTAAAATACTCGAACATTTCTTCTCGTTGTTCCGGGCGATCACGTAAATCATCTGCTTGCCAGGGCGTATCTATATATGTTAACAAATAGAGATCATACGTATTGCTTTTTGCAGCTTCTGCTACTTGGGTATCACACCATCCGTCATAGTATGCTTCGCTGTAAACCTTTGTTTCTAAAAGATCTGTGTCACAAAATACTGTTTTTTTTCCGGAATCGACAGCTTCATTTTCCAACTTCATCTGTCCAATAGCGATGGATAGTATGTCTTGAGGTTCACAAATTTTTTGCTCTTCATCCCATTTCTGCTGAAGGTATTCCCGAGCAAACTCGGGCACCCAGGCACCATCATAATATTCTGAGAGTTTCTTTGAAAGTGTAGTCTTCCCGGTACTTTCGGGGCCAAAGAGCACGATTTTTATACAGTTTCCGGTATGTTGTTGAGGTATTTTTTCCACGCGATAAAGCCATAAATAGCAAGCACAGTAAAAATAAGATATTGAAAACTGGTAAATGTGAAGCCTTTGTAAAAATATAGGGGAACCGAAATAATATCTCCTATAATCCAATAAATCCAATTTTCAATTTTGCGTTTAGCCATTAACCACATACCCACAAAAAATAGGGCCGTTGTAAGAGTGTCTACATAAGCCGTCCAACTATTCCATTTATCAAAAACATTGTACACAGCAAATACAAAAATGATGGTCACAATAAAAATGAAAGCAGACCAGGTATGTTCTTTTTTAGTGGTTTTTGAAATAGGCGTCACGTGCTCTGCATCTGTTTTTCTGGTCCAAACATACCACCCGTAAACACTCATCAAGAAATAATAAGCATTGATCATCATATCACCCAGCAAACCCCATTTTAATAATAGATAGACAAAAATTGAGGTGCTAATCATTCCTATAGGATATACCCAGATATTATTCTGTTTTGAATACCAGACCGAAAGCAACCCGAAAATAACGCCCACGATCTCAAGAATAATTGATGACGTTTCATAACCTGCATATTGCCCAAAAAAGAAATCTACAATTGAATTCATACGCTAAAATTCACCTTTTTCAAAAGCAGTACCTACAACTACAAGATCTGCGCCCGCCTCGTAAGCTTGCTGAAGCTTTAGAGGAGTTCTGATTCCTCCACCTACAATTAACGGAATAGAGATTGCCGACTTTACCGCCTGAATGATTTCGGTAGAAACCGATTTTAAAGCACCGCTTCCGGCCTCAAGATAAATCAATTTTTTACCAGAATATTCACCTGCAAGTGCTGTGCTTACTACACGTTCAACATCATGGTGTGGCAAAGCCTGTGTGTGACTCACGCGTTCTACAGCTGTTTTTATTCCGCCGTCAATCAAAATATAACCCGTGGGAATAATCTCTAGGCCTGAATGCTGTAACTGCTTTACAGACTTTATTTGTTGTCTTATTAAATACTCTGGGTTCTCACCAGATAACAGAGTTAAAAAAAGTATTCCGTCTGCTGCTTTTGAAATCTGCTTATAATCGCCTGGAAAAAGAATTACCGGCAAATCTGTATTCTTTTTTAGTATTTGAACGGTAAGTTGTGTTTGTGTCTGGGTTGCTGTGCTTCCGCCAACAAGAATGTGTGTAGTAAATTCGGGTAAGTGTAACACCTGTTGAATCAAGGTATCTTTAGAATGTTCTTCAGGATCAAAAAGGATTGCAAAACATTTTTTTTGATTCTTTGCAG
>Ga0207888_100410_pt1 | contig 15999 bp, 7 predicted proteins | sample LinPmetageLP43_FD_184055 | JGI IMG/M metagenome (GOLD analysis project Ga0207888, IMG submission 184055) | Marine viral communities from the Pacific Ocean - LP-43 (SPAdes) | ecosystem: Environmental > Aquatic > Marine > Oceanic | place: Pacific Ocean | collected 2010-08-27 | reverse complement strand
TTTTTTATCGTTCTCTAAACAGAATCAGTAAAATTGAGAAGTCCGTTGAAAATAAATTCAACGGACTTTTTTCATTTGAAAAGTGCAGTTTAGATTAAATTCAAAGCGGTTTTTAGTAACTTGAAAATCGTAAACTACTTCGGGGCATCCCCGCGAAGCATTAAACTAAACAATATATTTTAAAACGAGATAAGTCTTGGAACATTTAAATCTCGATTATCGAGGAAAATCAATCAAAATATGGAAATCAAAAATCAAATCTTAAGTATAACAGCTGTACTCCTCTCTCTGAGTGGTTACTGCCAGATCGATCAAGTAGATACCCGGTTGCTAGACGAGCCGGCTATAAGCAAAGATCATATAGCTTTTATTTATGCAGAAGACCTTTGGGTCGCCAATAAAGATGGTTCACAACCGCGTAGGCTTACGATAGATGAAGGTGTTGAATATAACCCGGTATTTTCTCCTGATGGTAAAACCATCGCATTTAGTGCAGAATATGATGGAAATATGGATGTGTTTACGGTTCCCACCACAGGAGGTGTTCCTTCCCGGTTAACCTGGCACCCGTATCCTGATTATGTTCGGGGTTTTACTCCAGACGGCAAGCACGTACTTTTTGCATCACAACGGGCAATTTTCACCAATAGGTACACCGAACTTTTTACAGTTCCTGTAGAGGGTGGTCATGCTGCAGAATTAGAAATACCTAATGCTTTCTGGGCTAGTTATTCTAGTGATGGAAAATACATCGCCTATACTCCAATTCCTGATCGTTTTAACCAATGGAAACATTACCGGGGTGGTACACAGACGCGTATATTTATTTTTGATACTGCAACTCAGGAAATTGTTGAAATCCCAAAACCAGCTTCAGGAAGTAATGACACCCAACCAGAATTCTTAGGAGATCTGGTTTATTTTAGAAGCGATCGAGATGGTGAATTCAATTTGTACAGTTATGATATCAACACCAAAAAAGTTGAGCAATTAACTGATTTTAAAGACTATGGCTTACAAGATGTTTCGGTATCTGAAACCGGGAATATCATCATGGAACAGGCTGGTTATTTACACACTTTTAATCCGGCTACAAAAACTTTAAAAAAGCTGACTATTGGTATTGCTACAGATTTGTTAGAGTTGCGTCCGCGCTTTGTGAGTGGGAGCGACTATGTGCGAAGCGCCGGTATCTCTCCTACAGGTGCACGTGTTGTTGTAGATTTTAGAGGTGAAATTGTTACCGTACCGGCAGAAAAAGGAGATGTTGCTAATTTAACAGAAACTCCGGGTGTTCACGAGACCTTCCCTAAATGGTCGCCAGACAGCAAGTCTATCGCTTATTTCTCTGATGCAAGTGGTGAGTATGAATTGCATATAAAAAATCAGAACAGTCTAGATGAGGCAAAAGCCATCCAATTAGATGGCACTGGTTTTTATGCCCATTTACACTGGTCTCCAGATAGTAAAAAAGTGGCTTATGTAGATAATGGAAGAAATCTATATATCACAACAGTTGCTACCGGTAAAACTGAAAAGGTAGCACAAGATATCTTATATCAACCGGCAGATTATCGAGATCTTTTCGGAAGCTGGTCTGCAGATTCTAATTGGCTAGCTTATACCTTGATTACCGAAACTAATTTTGAACAAGCCTATATTTTTTCGCTTAGCGAAAACAAATCCTATCCTATTTCAGACGGACTTTCAAATGTTACTGAACCTACATTTGACCCTAGTGGAAAATACCTTTATCTAACCGGCTCTACAGATGCAGGACCGGTTGTGAACTGGTTTGATCAATCTAATCAGGATATGGAATCTTCAAATGCATTGTATTTAATCACCTTACAAAAAGATGTGAAATCTCCTTTTGCCAAAGAAAATGATGTAGAAGTTATTGCTGAAAAAGAAGAAGAGGCTGAAGAAAAAGAGGATAAAAAGGAAGAAATCCCTACTTTAAAAATAGACTGGGATGGCATTATGAATCGTATGGTTTCAATACCTGTAGGAACAGGACAATTTGGTTCGTTAGCTGTACCAAAAGAAGGGATGTTGTATTATTTATCTTACCCTTCTCACGATGGAGAAACTACTATGTACCTCTATAATCTTGCTGAACAAAAAGATGAAGAATTGCTAGAAGCCTACTCCTTCGAAATTTCCGCCAACGGCGAAAAAATGCTATATGCCGATTCTGGTAGTTGGTTCGTTTCAGAAGTTGGTAAAAAAGCTGATAAAGCTCCTTTAAATTTAGAAGGTATTCAAGTTAAAATTGATCCTAAGAAAGAATGGAGAAACATCTTTAATGAAGCCTGGCGTGTAAACCGTGATTATTTTTACGATCCGGCAATGCATGGTGTTGACTGGGATGCAATGAAAGAAAAATACGAAATATTTGTACCTGATGCTGCTGCAAAAAGTGACTTGTATCGCTTGATGAGTTGGATGTTTGCTGAACTATCTGTAGGGCATCACCGCTTTGATTATCGTGGGGATAACAGAGTGGAGAAAGAAAGCATAAGCGGTGGTTTACTGGGTGCTGATTATGTTGTGAACAATAACCGCTATCAGATTTCAAAAATATACGGCGGTCTCAACTGGAATCCAGATCTGCGTTCTCCACTTACCGAACCCGGAGTAAGTGCGAGTGTAGGTGATTATATCATCAAAGTAGATGGTAAAGAAGTGACTGCTTCAGATAACCTGTATCGTTTCTTTGAGAATAAAGCCGGCAAACTGGTAACGCTTACTTTAGCTGCAAATGCGAACGGCGCTAATGCGCACGATGAAGAAGTCACAACTATTGCTTCTGATCGCGATTTAAGAAACCGGGACTGGGTAGAAGGTAATATTAAAAAAGTAAATGAAGCCACAAATGGTCAGGTTGCTTATGTCTATGTACCCAATACCGCAACCGGTGGTCACGAATACTTTAAGCGCTATTTCTATCCGCAGGCCGATAAAAAAGCGATCATTGTTGATGAGCGTTTTAACGGGGGCGGTCAACTGGCTGATTATGTAATAGATTTACTTAACAAGCCAATGCAGAGTTATTGGAATTTTAGATATGGTAAGGATATGAAAGCACCCAGTGCTTCTATACAAGGACCTAAAGTGATGCTTATTGATGAAACTGCTGGTTCTGGTGGAGATTATTTACCGTATTTATTCCGAAGAAATAAACTGGGAACCCTTGTGGGTAAACGTACCTGGGGCGGACTCGTAGGCGTTTTGGGGTATCCAGAGTTTATAGATGGCGGAATGGTAACCGCACCAAACGTAGCTTTTTATAATGAAGAAGGTTTTGGAATTGAAAATGTAGGGACTCCACCCGATGTGGAGGTAGAACAAACGCCAAAAGAAGTAATTGCCGGGAAAGACCCTCAACTGGAAAAAGCAATTGAGATCATTTTACAACAGCTGAAGGAAAATCCACCAAAGACGTTGACTACTCCTGAATATCCAGATAAAACGAAAAATTAATTTAAAAATTCAAAGCCTTCCCGTTAGACTGGGGAGGCTCTTTTATATGAAAAAACAGTTATTAATCTTTGCCTTAATTTTAAACGGTTTTTCTGCTTTTGCCCAAACCGCTTATCAAACCGAAATTCTTCAATTTCAAAAAGACTTGAATGCCGAATATAAAAATCCCGAAGAATCCCCGCTAACCCCAGAAGAACAAAAAGTTTTTAAAGGACATCAATTCTATCCTATCGATTCTACATACCGGGTTATGGCTCAATTTGACCGTATTGAAAATCCGGTAACAATTGATTTTCCGACTTCTTCAGGTAAGATAAAGCAAGAAGAAACCTATGCAATTGCTTCGTTTGAATTAAATGGAAAACCCTATCAACTTACTATTTATCAAAGTCCAGAATTAAGGGAAACTGAAGAATACTGGGATTATCTTTTCCTCCCATTTACAGATTATACCAGTGGTGTAGAAACGTATGGAGCCGGGCGCTATATTGATCTAAGAATTCCTGAAGGGGAAACGATTGTCATTGATTTTAATAAAGCATACAATCCGTTTTGCGCGTATAGTCCTAACTATTCTTGCCCTATTCCACCGGAAGCTAATGATCTAAAAACAGAAATTAAGGCGGGTATACGAGGTCCTCAAGAACATAAGTAATATAATGAAAGTCAAAAAGACACCACTATACAGTATCTGTACATTCATATCAAAGTTCAAGCAAAAATATTAGTCTGAAGATTCGCGGAGTAATTAGGGAATTGAGAATAATTTGAAGTTTTTTAACTATCAAGAATTCTATAAATCAAAACGCACCTAAGGTATTAAAGGTGCGTTTAAAAAATAGCAAAGCTAATTCTCCGGAAACTTTTATAATCCGGTTGCTATTCGATTATTCAATCTGTATTTCGAAAGTGAACGTAGCCTGTACTGACTTTCCGCTTTCATATTCATAAATCAAAGCCTGCTTGATCGTATAGCTGTCTCCCGTTGTTAAGCGACCGGGAAACTGCCCAATACTGAATTTTAATCCGGCCTCATCAAATTCTGAAAATAAATATGCGGTATCACCCCAACTTACTACATCGCCAGCCGAACTAAACCAGTGCCCATAACCATTTGCTGTTGTTTCTGAAATCAAATCCCCATTACTGTTTATAGCATAAAATTCAATAGCACCTCCAATATTGGCCGTGATTTCATTGGAAGAAAGCTGAAAAGCAGTAGCTAATTGATCTGCATCTACACTTACTGTCTTACCGGAATAAGCCTCGGCATCTGCAGGAAAAGTAAGATTATACTTAAAATCTTTAGACTCCGGCGTTTCTTCTCCCGATGAATCAACATAACCTAATATATTGGTATTGGTAAACTTAACCGCATACGGCCATTCTGCATCATTGCTGTTATCATCATCCCATGCGTGTGTACTATATTCAGTAGGCGCTCCGGTAATCGCAAGCCATAATTTCGAACAATTTTCGGGCACTGTAAAACCGTATTCACCTTCGGCTGAACTTTGCATAGTTCCGTAAACGCGTTCTCCTCCATTTTTAAGTGCAACAAAACCATAACGCCATCCTGCGATCGAAGCATCTACCGTATTGAATCCTGCTGCATTGGCCAAGCCTTTAAAATTTACCTTCACTTCTGTATTCGCTTCCGGTACTTTAAGTGGTATCACATTATATCCGGTTGTTTGTGGAGCATAGGTTTTAGCCACCATATGCGTACCATCTTCACGCGTGGTATAACCAAATTTTTGAGCTCCTATATAATCTTCTCCTAAATCGCGTAATTCATCAAGATCCCATGTAACCATTTTAGATGCCGCATCATAAATCTCATCATTTAAGGCTTCGGTATCTATGCTGGTTAAGCGCATATAAGCCTGAATCGGATCTTCGGGCTGTTCGGCTTCACGCCATAGACGGCCTATAAAATCCTGCCCATGCAATTGGGTCCAGTAATAATGGATGAAATAACTGGCATACCGGTAATTTTCATGATGAAGGTGCTTATTGTAATTTTCTATGTAAACGCTAAAATCATAGGCTGTAAAAACCTGTGACGGAAAAGCTTTAAATGCCTGCCACTGGGCCGTTTGTTCCCAAAAGCCATTACCACCATTTCCTCCAAAACCATAACGAAAACCGTGACCATTACCTAAATCGGCAAACACTTGATATTGAAAACAGTGACCTATCTCGTGGGCCAATGTATGTCCTGCGGGTTGTGTAGTACCGGGACTGATCCATAATGCACCAATAACATCATCATAACCAGCTCCTGTTGCCAGCCACTCATCCTGATAATACAAGAAAATCATCATCTTGTAGGTGTTGAGCTTGGTGTTTTCCAGATTCAAATCTGCAAATTTGAGCTGCTCTACATTTAAGGTATAAAACGCTTCGGCCTTTTCCAGAAGATTATCAATATTAACACGATATTGCTCAGGGATTGTAGTTGAGCCAGGGTCTACATCATTATATTTTGCGTCCCAAAAGATGATGAAATGTTCAGACTCGCGGCTGCGATCAAAACTCCATGTACTGGAATCATCTTCATAATCCATATCACCAAACTCTTGAGGTTTGTATATCTCAAGATCTGATTCAACAGGTGGCTCCTGTGGATTTTCCTCTTCTTCAAAAGATTCTACTGTGCAAGACCAAAGACTAAAGGCTAAAAGAAATAGTGTAAGTATTCCGTTAATTTTTTTCATATATCAGCTATTATTGATTGAATTAGCTCAAAATTAACAGGCTTCCACATCAAAAATTCATAGAATCTAAACCGGTATTAAACATAAGTTAACCTTTTTAACGAAACCTAGGGTCCACTCTGGGGATATAGTTCTACGCACTCTTCATCGCTTCCAGCTCTCTAAAATCCTTTTTCAGCAAATCTTTTAAAATAGATGCTGTTTGTTGTGCTGCTATTTTAGGATCAAGTGCTGTATCAGAAATACCAGATACCACACGGGTAATATCGTGATCTACCCAACGCTTTTGTGACCAACTTTTTGGAGGTGCCCCTGTGAGATAGGCTGAGAAATTATGATGTCCACTGCCAGGACGCTCACCTATGATGTGTACAATGGCTTTATTCTGTTGGCCTCTAGTAGTTCCAAACAAATGCTCTCCACAGGCATAACCGGCACGTACGCGTCCATGGGTTACGACTAGATTTTTAGAACTGATGCTTAGACCAGCATTTTTTAATTCTTCTTTTAGTGCAATCAAAAAAGGGGCTAAATGACCATCGTCCATTAAGGCGCGAGCATTTAAGCCATCAGAAATGATGATTTGTACATCTGGGACTGCAGCCCAACTTTGGCGTAATTTTTTAAGCTTGCTTGTGGCATTAAAGGATAGTTCTTCACCACTCTCAGGATGATATACATAGTCTTTGCGATCTTCAGAGCGTGTGTTTATCAATAATGCATTTTCAATACTAGTTGCAAATTGTTCAGCCATTGGCGTCCATAAGCTTTCTTTAGCATCCTCATAAAGCTTTTTAACCTCAGCTTCGAGTTGTGGATCTAAATCCCAAATTTGGTCCCCATATCCTTCTGCAATTGCTACACCACGATTTCGTATTTTCTGGAGTTGCAGTGACGCTTCCTGATCAATTTCAGCTTTGCTTCTGGAATCACCTTTTGCTTGTCTAAACTTATAATACACCCACTTTGGGTCTCCAAAATGTTCAGTGGGCTTTCCTTCAGCATTTATAATTTCGAGATCTTTAAAGAATTCCCACATCGCATCATTTACTTTATAACCAAATTTTTCGCGGATGCGCACGTGGTCTGCAAAGGAGGTCGTCAAATAACTCAACATAGGGTCATTCTTTGTAGGCAATGCCATCAGATATGCAGGGTTAGCGGGCATTACCTGCTCAATACACCAACTCAAATCATCTAGCGAAACATCCATATGCAAGGTTGAGCAAATATCAAGACCTATAGTGAGGCCGTGCAGTTTGCCCATTACCGTATCTTCAAGACAGCAACGTACTAATTGTTCTTTAGTCTTAAAAACTTCAGGACCTATAAAGCCTGCAACATCATTTACGTGAACCCAGGGCTGTGGTCCTTGTGGGTTTTGTTGCTTGAGTTGTTCTTGTAAAGCCCGAACAAAGCCATATTTTCTGGACTCGTGTAAAACCATATCAAAACCGGCTCCATGCCCGTTTGTAAAATCAGCTCCCTGTCCGGTTTCTGCATACAAGCCATATTGCGCGTTACGCAGCTTCGTATACTCCTGCATCTTTTTTATAGTCACATCAAAAGTTTTATTGGCTGCTACTGTACCGGCAAGACTTTGAAACCAAATACCTGTGGTCCCGGGTTGACTTTGTTCTACTTTGGCCTGCACATCTATATGAGAAAGTACGCAGTTAGAAAGCGTTTCTTCTAAACGGAACGTTTGCAAAATATCATAAAGAGTAGCTTGAATTTTTGCTACGGAAACCGGATCACTTGATACCGGATTAGTACCCAGAACCAAATCACCCACCGCATAAGACCAGGCATCAAAAACCTGCCACGCAATGTCATCCGGGTGATCTGTTGGTGAATTAGGTTGTACACGCGCGCTCATATAACCTTTACTACCAATCTTACTCCCGGCCAGAGGATTGAACACTTTTTGACCAACCAGAATCAATTCTTCATTAGACATCAATTTAACCACACAACCTATTACGTCGCTAGAAAGTGCCGGCATAATACGTTTGATCTCAGCTTCCGGTTGTTCTAAAATAAAAGTTTTTAATTCTCCTAAAGTGAACTCTTGAAGTGCTGAAGAAGGAATCTGTGTAGTTTGTTGCACTAGGTTATACAAGTCATCCTCGTAGATTAAGTGTGCATCTATGGCCTTAACTTTAGTATTACCCAAAAGTCCACGAGCCGTTTTTCTGGATGCCTCATCCGCCGCTGCAAGACCTAAAGTGAGATCGCCTTCTTTAAATTCGTTTGCTGCACCAATTATTTTTCGATACCAATCAAAATCTAATTTACCTTGATTTCGCTGAATGTAACTGAAAATATCTTCACCCTTTTTTGCTGTATCAAGCCTTACAGAATTTAAAGACTCACCTTGTTCTCCTGCAAAATTACATCCATTAAAAAGTAGTGTTGCCGTGCTCATAAGTCCCATTTGAATTAAAAAATTCTTTCTAGAAATTGCTTCCATAGTAAATTGTTCATCTACTTAAAGTTAGCTAAAAAGTAATCGGACTCTGTTTCTAATGCGTTAAATCAAGCTCATTTTGTAGATTTTATAAAATAGATTGTTTTTATTATCACAAACGAAATTTAAAACCTCGTTTAAACAAAAAAAGCCCTAAACCTATTACAGTTTTAGGACTCTTTAAATTATAAACCACCAAATTAAAGTTAGTTTTTAAACCTAATCAAGCTTAGTTACCAGTTCAACGTTTAAATAGTACCTATACTCAATACGTGCCGGTGTAAACAAATATTGATTTTTATTGGTGATCGCTATACTTTTCCATTTGTTTGCAACCGGATAGATTTTAAGCTCTTCTGAAGTACCAACCAAACTCAACGGAAGATTAAATTCGGGCAAAGAATTTACATACCTGTATTTCATTTCGTGATTCTTTGCATCAACATAGAGTTGTAAAGTGGGTATCTCAATTTCAGTCAAATACTGCTGAAAAACATGTGAATAATCAAACCCGGCTTTTCTAGAAATATAGTCCTGTATCTGTTTGCCATCAACCGTTTGGTTATGAAACGTCTGATTCAAACCTGCCAGAATATTACGGAATAACTGATCATTATTAATGCTGTGGCGAATGCTATGCAGCATATTCCCGCCTTTTGGATACATATCTCCACTACCTTGCGCATTCACACCATATGCTGGAATAATTGGTGTTTTGTTACCTATTCCCTGACGGATACCGTAGTTGTAATCATTTGCAGCCTCCGGGCCGTAATTGTAATCCACAAAAAGTGTCTCGCTGTAATTGGTAAAACTTTCGTGTACATACATATCGGCCAGATCGTTTGTCGTAATGTTGTTACCAAACCATTCGTGACCACTCTCGTGTATGATTATAAAATCCCAAGTCAAGCCCAGACCAGTACCAGACCCATCACGACCACGATAACCACCTGCGTAATAATTTCCGTAAGAAACTGCAGATTGATGCTCCATCCCGGTATTATTAACTTCTATCAGCTTATAACCGTCTTCGTAAAACGGATACGGTCCAAACCAATACTCAAAAGCATTGAGCATATTGTGCACTTCATTGGGCATATAGTCTTTAGCTTTTTCCAGATTGTAATCCAGTACCCAATAATTGAGATCCAGATCACCCTTAACTCCCGGGTAAACCTCTTTAAAATTCTCATAATGGCCAATATAGGGTATGAGTGTATAATTACTAATTGGGTTCTCTACGCCCCATTTATAACTGGTTGTACCGTCTTTATGCTCGGTTTTATTCAATAATCTTCCATTTGCGATTGCGGTAAGCTCACCGGGAACACGCATGGTTAATGATGCTCCACGGTCTGGTTCATCACTCTGATGATCTTTATTAGGATACCAGATAGATGCACCAAGCCCTTGACACGTAACGGTCATTAAAGGTCTCCCCTCTTTATCTTCGGAAAAAGACCAACCACCATCCCACGGTGGACGAACCGCAACATGCGGATTCCCACTAAAAAAAACTTTCACTGTATGCTCAGAATTCAATTGCTGTGGCTCGGTAATTACCCAATACACATTTCCTTCTCGCCTAAATGTAAGCTCTGTTGAATCGTCAAAAAGAATACGATCTATAACAAGCGGTTCTTGCAAATCTAGTTGCATCACATCCGGATGCTCTTCCTGAACCACTTTATACGTTATCTCATTATACCCGCTGGTATATTTGGTCTTATAAACCGGTTGCACAGCGATATCATAACGCATTACATCCCACCAAGCGCGTTGTGGTGTTATGCTGCCGCGTAAAGTATCTGCCTTTGTAAATTGCTGAGCAAAACCTGCAAAGGAAGAGAGCCCCAGACTTGCAATGACTATTAATTTCCTGATTCTCAAAATTTAGGGTTTTAGAGTAATACTGATCGTTTTGTTTTTTAATGGAATTTTAAAAGCTCCTCTTACTTTTTTGTATTTGAGCTCATAGCCTTCCGGAAGGTTTAAATACGCATCTGAAGTATAAGCATCTTTTGCAGCTAGCTTCAGTTTAACCTCTTTTGTTTTGGTGTTATAAATCACCGTTTCAACCTTTCCGGCATCAAGGGTTATCCATAATTTTAAAGGCTGAATGAATACTGCGTTTTTAGCAGCCGTTGTTAAGTGCATGCTCACTTCATTTTTAGATTCAGAAAGATTTCCGCCGAAGGGTAAATAACCTAAATCTTCATCCTTAACCAAATAGGCAGAAGAATTAACGGCATACCCATAAAAATTAGAACCGTAATCCCCTGAAAGGTAATCAATATCTAACGTAGATGGCCAACTGTGGAAAGCTGCCGCTCCAAAACCATCTTTAGTAATATTAGCAACCGAACCCAGTAAACCACCATAACCTACTTTTAATAAATGTAGATCTTCTGGATTCTCGCGATAAGCATCTAAAACAGGAATTGCATTCAAGCCAGAACCGTAATGATGTATTTGTCGCTCTACGCGAGAAAGTTTACCTCCATACAAGAAATCCCAGTAACGACGGGCGTTACCGTTATATGCCCAGTGCGGCATTGTTGGCATATAGGCTAAAATGGCATTTAAAGTCACTGCTGCTTTTGCATCATAACCAAAATAATCTGACCACATATAAACCTCTTCCTGACCGGTAGAATCCCATGGCATTTCACTACCAAAAGGATACGCCAAACTCTCCCAGTGATCAGTACGCTTTTTCATTTCAGCTTCTAGAACTGTCGCTTCCTCTTCAAGATTTTCTCGTTTTAGATCTTCTAAAACATATAAAAAAACGGAGCCTTCCATCTGCCCAAACTGCGCATAATACGGCGCATGATTAACCATTGCTAAAGTCGTTTCATAAGCTTGCTCCAGATACCACTTCCAGTCTTTTTGCGTTACCAGATTTTGATGATATCGTGATAAGCGATACAGCGTCCAGTAAGCAGCTACAACGTGTGGATAGTTATAAGATCTACCAGGGTCTGCTGCACCTTCTTTATTCCAGGCAGCCCAAGTTTTCCAGTTAATTGTATCATTATACGTACCTGCCGGCATCTCTTCTGGCTCGTAATAGAAAACACTTTTACGCACACCGTACTTATGCTCGCCCTCATTATTTTGCAAAACTCCCCAAACGGTTTGATTTACAAAATCTTCTAATTTTGCTACTTGTTCCTGATCAGGTTGAATGAGTTCTTTCATTGCTCCTCCTAACCAACTTCCGGCTCCACCTTCGTCACTCAAACCAGCAATCCAGGCACGAGAATCCTGAGTTACTTGTCTCTTGTTTTCATAATCATAAGAGATTATTGATGGTGCCCTGTTAAACACATCGGTATCGTCATCAAACCATTGCTTTTCATATAAGAACTCACCAAAATCAGCAACGAGTTCTTCTTCTGCTTTGATTACTTTATAATTAATGGTTTGCGTTTTTCCATCTGTATATGTTAGCCTTAAACGGGCTCTCCCCCATTGGTTTCCGGTAACTTCGTAAACTGTATAACCTGTTTTGGTATCCTCTAATTGTTCTACCGAAAGTGATCCTGTAGGTTCAATTGATACCGAAGCGACAGCTGCGTTGTATTTTAAAAACAGCTTTGCTTTTACATCCTGCGGAAGTACATAACCAGGAGCACTAACAGCAACCGGAATCTCTTGCTCTGTCAAGGTCTCAGACACCTCCTGAATAGCTGGAGATAAGGTTAATCGTATGGAGGACGTACGGGTCTCTCCAGGTTTTAAAACTATACTTGTAGGAATGTTCCACTGGTTTACGCCTTCCCATTCGTTAGTAGCATAAGCTTTACTCAAAGACATCCACTCGTGGTAACCTTCAAAAACAATACTACGTGGTGTAGGATCATCTAACAACGGGCGGTAGGCTTCAAATGGCATATTCTCTTCAGGAAGTACTAAAAGCACTTTACCCTTTCCGTCTAACTTTTTAACTTCAAGATAACCTGCATCCTCTCCGATATACGGATCGAAAAATACATTTTTAGCGTGAGCTTGCTCCAGAGAATTTCCTTCTAAAATGTTATTAAAAATCATTGGGATTCCCAGCGCTCCCAACTCAATTTTGTGGTCCGTTGTATTTTTAAAATCAAAAGCTAAGATCAGATCTCCATCTTCTACTTTATAATATCTAATAATTTCTAACGGAAGATCTTCTGGCAAAGTTGCCGCTAAGTCTGCAGCTGCAAGTGTTCCTGCCTTTGTTATAGCTTTAACCGGCTTGCGCTGGTATGCGGTAGAATAAGAACTCCACGCTTCTGAATCTGAATTACGAATTCTAAAATTCACATCTCCTAACTGATATAAGCTATCTCGTGATCTGATAGCCAGGCGATCTCCCGGTGTAAAATCAAAATCCGGATTTCCTTTTGGGGATAAAGCTGCGACTGTTTGAGACGCTCTAACTAATTTTAAAATAAACTGACTGGTCTCATAGGTGTTAAAGCCCTGCTCCAGACCTAGAGTAGAATCTTTAGCCGTAATTTTATCCCAATATCCCTGAGCATTGACTGTGCTTGCAGCACATAAAAATACAAAGAGAAACCCCTTTATAGTGTTCTTATAATTATTCATGCGTATGTTGATTTCTAATTTAATTTGAACTTATAAATCCCTGCTGATTCCTTTCTGATTAAAATACTGTTATTGTTGACTTTAAATGCTTCTTCTAAAAGATAAATACGCTCCTTACCATCCACATCATTATACACCATATCATTTTCTCCGGTAATGATAAATGCGTGTCCTTCATCATCAATCTGTTGTTCTAAAAAGTCCAGTTTCAATCTATATTCCTGATGTGTTGCGTTAACTACCGAAAGTGTCAAATAATTTCCATCTTCCGTTAGGGTTGCGGCAATTTCTAAAGGTTGCGGAGCTCCACTAATAGCTAACGGTCTTGTACCGAATTCCTTTCGATACGTTTTTAAAACCAACCCGGTTCCTTCTAACCAGCTATCTGTATCTGTAGTTTTTATCGCTCCGATCACATTTACGGTCTGCGCATAATTTGCCATATAGTACATATCTGACTGGCGTGAAAATTCATTAAATCCTGCGGCGATACCCAGAGCATCTTTTAGAAAATATCTAGTTCCCAGCAAACCAAACTCATGAGGACCGTACCAATAATTCCATTCGTCTAATGCTATTTTAATATCACGATCTGCTATCTCTGAGATTTCCCTTCTGGCACGTTTGTGCTCTTCTGCAATTTCTCGAATCGCATCAGGTATTTGTTTTACGTGCGTCAATAGACCACCGGCGTGCCAATCCTGACGATAAAAATGCTCACTGATATAGGTCATATTTTCTGAAGTATTGGAGTACATCATATCATTCCATTCCCCCGGAAAACCTACAGCGATCAAGTCTATATGGGGATCTACAGCCCACATTGCTTCGGCAACCTTATTATGCTTTTTTACATAGTCTTCAACAGGCATATGCCCCAGTTGCCAATCGCCAAACATCTCATTTCCTACTGCCCAAAGCTTTACATCGTAAGGTTCTGCATGACCATTTTCTGCACGCCAGTTCCCCATTTTTGTCGAGGCATCGCCATTAAAATAAGCGACTTCATTAGCGGCCAATTCTGCATCTCCCAGACCGGTATTTACCGCTATATTAGCTTCTGCATTCAGAATTTCACAAAGCTTCATAAACTCGTGAATCCCAACATCGTTATATTCTAAACCATCCCAGGCACGTTCATAACGTGTGGGTCTTGCATCAGGATTACCTAAACCGTCTTTCCAATCATACCCGGAAACAAAATTCCCACCCGGCCAGCGATAAATAGGCGCATCCAGTTCTTTTAATAAAGCGATCACATCAGAGCGGAAGCCGTCTATATTATCATTAGGCATTAATGAAACTGCAGCAATCGTGACTTTACCAACACCTTGAAAAGAAATATTCAGCTTTGCAAGATCCCCAAAATTTGTAGTCGGTTTCAGTTCAAATTCTTTAGTTATAAAATTTTTACTTTCTGAGTTAATCAAGTCTAATGAGGTTGATGAATTAGAAGCTTCTAAATCAATAGAGACACCTGTAATGGCGCCTTCAGCTTTATAAACAATGCGACCAGTATAAGATTTATCAGCGTATAAGGAAATGGAGTCCTGATAAATAAGAACTGAATCATCTCTGATATCAAAAACCGGTAATGCCATTTCTGAAAACCCGTTTTTAGCATCTAAAGCAATCTTGGTTGTATCTACTGTTGTTTCCCATGGAGAATCGCTGGTTCCGGGCTTATGATAAAATTTTCGATCAGATAGCATTTCAGCCCATAAACCACCATAGATAGATTTACCCATATGCTCTATAAACTGTCCGTAGATATAGGGAGACATGGGCTCTTTTTCTTTTGATAAATCTATCAAAATTGCCGGTTGCAAAACTTGAGCAGAGATTTCTTCAACCTGAATTTCCTTAAAATAGGCTTTACCTTTTGCCGGGCCATTCTTACCCAATATACAGGCAATAATAAAACTATCATCACCTTCAGAATCAAATTCTATTGTTACAGGTGTCCAATCTGTTGTACCCGTAAAAACCGTATCGTTCTCAATTTCAAAATTCCCCAAATCAAAACCTGCTCCTGCATCCGTTTTTTCTGCGAATACATTTTCGGTTTTTATAAATCCAGTAACCTTATAATGTGCATACGGTTTAATGTTAATCTTCTTAAATACACGTCCTGCCTGAAGCGTATCCTGTGTAATTATCAAAACACGGGTCTCTGAATCGGCTAAACTCGTATCACTGTAATTCTCCTGATTACTCCAGTATTCGGTTTCCCAATTGGCTTCCTTAAAGTTTTGAGTAGTGGCTGGGGAGAGAATTTGTACAGTATCTGTTACAACTGTCTTAGAACAACTCAATGTTAAACAGAATAGCAAAAAAAATAAAGCCTTACGCATAAATATGAGTTTAATAAGTACCTACTGGGTTTAAATATTCCTTATAACATGTTGTTTCTAAAACAATCTTTCTAAATAACCTCTGCATAAAAATTAATTTCTTAAGTATTGCTTATTGAGAATCTATTGACTGCTTCTAATCATAATTATATCTAATTGATAAAATAACAGATTTTTACAACAATAAAATTTGCTGATATTAGCTGTAGGTTATTATATATTACCTAAAAAATACCGATAACTATTCCGTTGTAGTTAATAATGTATCAAATCAAACAAAAAGCGTTATAATAAAATGTTTTAATCAAAATGAAGTTTTATCAAATGTTAAAGTGACCTTTTAATGGTCTATAAGTAACCAATATTGATACGA
>Ga0207888_100404_pt1 | contig 16209 bp, 15 predicted proteins | sample LinPmetageLP43_FD_184055 | JGI IMG/M metagenome (GOLD analysis project Ga0207888, IMG submission 184055) | Marine viral communities from the Pacific Ocean - LP-43 (SPAdes) | ecosystem: Environmental > Aquatic > Marine > Oceanic | place: Pacific Ocean | collected 2010-08-27 | reverse complement strand
AATACCCCGAGGCTTGCCTCGAAATTGAAAATTTGTTTCTAACGAATGCCTCGTGGGCCTGCCTTTGTCGGCAGACAGGCTTGCCCCGAGGTAGTTTACCTTTTGATATTTATAACTACAGCCCTCGGTACAAATGGGACCGCTAGTAGGAGTAAGTAAAAAAGTTTTTGATTCATATGCTATAGAATAAGTTATTAATCCATCTTCATTTGCTGCTGTAGGCTCAAAATCAGGACAAACATATTTTAAAGTCAATGTAGAATCTTCTATTGAAAAAGTTCCCCGAGTACATTCTGTATAACGATTAGAAGAAAAGGTGCCATTTGATAGAAATTGAATTTCTTCTCCATCTTCTATCTCAATCCAATATTGAGGTCCACCTGAACTAATAAAAGCTTCTGTGTTTTGCCAGTTACCATTTAGTAGCGCTTCAGACTCATTTTGAGTTTCATTTTCTGTATCGCATCCTATGAACATAAATAGTAAAGCGATTATTGACAATTTTAGATTCATCTTTTGTGTTTAATTAAAGATGCCTTATTAGGTTAAAGGTTGCGTGTAAAGGGCTTTAGAAAAAATCAATTATTTTATAAGATCTACATATTGTTCTTCATTACGCTTCAGTTTTGAGGCCATTCTACCCGAAATTTGATTTCAAAATTTACAGATTCATCTTTTAGAATGATTTCACTAGGGCGAATCATATTATATTCTTTTAGGTCTAGAATTCGGTAATCAGGAAAGTCAGGGAATAAAGATTGTCCCATATTTCCACCATCATCGTCCCCAATACCTACCCTAATTTGTTTATTTAAATCTATGTAAAGTTCTTCTGCACTAAAATCAAAAAAAAGATTAGATTGATTCGGGTAGGAGTCTGATGTGAACCATCTGTAAGTAGAATAATCTGTTCCACCAAAACGATCGTTAAGTTTTGATCTATGAAACGCAATCGCAACATCTGCCAGCCTATTTATATCTGTATCTGTAAACTCAGGATCCCAGGTTTCATTCATTCTGTAAAACGAGATCACTTCAGCAGACAAAATGCGCACAGCGTTTCCACGAGTAACAGTAATGGTTTCACTAAAGGGTACAACCTGACCGTAAATATCTGTGACCAGAAAATCAAGTTTGCGCGGTCCTAATGTCGTATAGCTAAAATAAAGCTTAACCGAAGTTCCTAAGCCATTGGGTTCTCCTGATGATTTTGCTGAATTCGATACATTGCCATCGTCAGTTACCTCAATTTCTTGGATAGGGTTTGACGTTGTAATCTCTACTTCTAATATATAATCAATGAAAGGAGTCGCTGTATTGGTTTTAATTTGTACAACTAGTGCAGGATCTTCAGGTTCAGGAATCTCTTCATAATCTTCTGAAGTACCGCAACTTATGAATAAAATTATAACTAAAAGAGACCAAAGTACAGCGCTATTCTTCATCAAACTATTTTATATTTCCAGCTCGAAAAGTAATTCTAAATGGACAATAATTATTCTTAATAATTGTTAATTCGGTTTATCTCCCATAATGGCTTCTCCTTTTACCAGCCAACTGAGCCCAAAAGCTTCAACAGCTAATGCTTCCATCCAGAATGTAAGTTTTAATCGGTTATAAGTTTCCGGAGAAATAATCTCAGTCAATCCTAACATGATAACTGCAAGCGCAACGATCATAACGATTCCGCAGATGCGGTAGACTTTATTGCGACGTACTTTCTCTTCGCAGCGTTTCCCTTTTGGAGTATTTGATTTTACAAACAAAAAGAGCGCCATAAAAGCCAATGAAACTAAAAATACAGCTGCGGATATATAATGAAAAGTCGATCTCCAACCTTCTTGTGATTCGTCAAAATAAGTGACTGCATAAGGCATTGTTGCGTCGCAACACGACTCTGCAAGATTATTAGTAGGAAAAAATGCGACACACAATGCAGCAATACCTGCGATATTAGAAACCCAAAAATCAACTGGTTCTTCACCGCTGTAAACAATTAGAAAAATGCCTATAAGACTAACAGTCACCGTAAATAGAGTAGCAGCGCGTGTGTAATAATAATGACTTATAGATTCTAACGGTCCGCTCATTTCAAATACCGTTAGAGAACTTGCTACTAATAAAACTGGAAGCAGTATCCCCGCTGTACCCACAATTTTACGCAGTGTTTTACCCTGGTGTAACCAAACTCCATTATCTGAAGCGTAATTGAGATTGAGCGATTCACTTAGCGTTTGTGATTTTTGATCTTTCATGAGAGAAGGTTTTTTGCATTTACCTTCTAAATTAAGGATTTAAAATTGAGTCAGTTATATCTAAAATGCAAGGTTTTTCAATTATAATAAAAGTTTTTAAATCCCTTTATAGCATTATCATTAGTCCTGTAGCTTCATAATTTTTATATTTAAGATCTTAAGCCATACTATGCGAAATCCTTTAAAAAACATAGGTCCGGGAGCATTAGTTGCCGCGGCTTTTATAGGTCCGGGGACCGTAACCGTTTGTACCCTTGCCGGGATTCAGTTTGGTTTTGTGCTGTTGTGGGCGATGACCCTTTCTATTATCGCGACAGTAGTTTTGCAAGAAGCATCTGCTCGTATAGGTTTGGTGACACAAAAAGGACTTTCTCAAGTTCTAAGAGCCCAATTACCTGATGGGATTTTACGCAAGTTTATTTTGGGATTGGTATTAGCAGCGATTGTTATCGGAAATGCCGCTTATGAAGGCGGAAACATCAGCGGTGGGGTTTTAGGCTTACAAGCCCTTGGAAATAGTGGTGTTCTTGAAGTGGGATCATTATCAATCAATTGGTATAGTTTATTGATAGGTGTAATAGCATTCGCTTTATTATATATTGGGAATTATAAAGTTTTAGAAAAAGTCTTTCTGATTATGGTCATCTTGATGAGTGTATCTTTTGTGGTAACCGCCATCCTGACAAAACCTGATCTTTTAGGATTATTAAAAGGAAGCTTTATCCCTTCTTTTCCTGACGGAAGTATTCTGATGATTGTGGCTTTAGTAGGGACGACTGTAGTGCCTTATAACTTGTTTTTGCACGCATCTCTCGTTAATCAAAAATGGAAAAATAAAAAGGATTTACCAGCAGCAAGGCGTGATACCATTGTCGCAGTTATTTTAGGTGGATTGGTCTCTATGTGTGTTATTGTAGCAGCTTCAGCTTTAAACGGTTCTGCCGTTACCGGGGTAACGGGTCTCGCCCAAAGCCTGGAGCCGTTATATGGGAGTGCGGCACGATATTGCATCGGTTTGGGCTTATTTGCAGCCGGGATTACTTCTGCGATAACAGCACCCTTGGCAGCAGCTTATGTGGCTCAGGGATGTCTCAAATTGGGTGAGGGTTTAAAGTCTACTTATTTTAGAATGACCTGGATGATCATTTTGATTTTAGGCGTTGGTCTGGCAGCTTTTGGAATCAAACCCGTGGAGGTAATACAGTTTGCTCAAATTGCCAACGGAATCTTACTTCCCGTTATTGCCGGTATTCTGATCTGGTTGGCAAACAGAAGTGAACTGCTGGGATCTTATCGAAATTCTAAATTAAAAAACGCAATCAGTATTTTTATTTTAGTAGTAACTGTTATTTTGGGAGGCAGAGCAATTCTAAACGTATTTGGATTGATATGAGTATAAGGACGAGAATAGATATCAATTGTGATTTAGGGGAAGGCATAGGTAACGAAGCAGATTTAATGCCGTTTATCAGTTCGTGTAACCTCGCCTGTGGGGGTCACGCTGGTGACGAAGTAACGATTGATAACGTTGTCAAGCTGGCTAAGCACAATGCTGTTGGAGTAGGAGCGCACCCTTCTTTTCCGGATCGAGCTAATTTTGGACGTGGTGAACTCAAGATACCTTTTTATCAACTTGAAAGTTCTTTAAAAGAACAAATAGATCGCGTCAAGAAAGCTTGTCAAATTCATAACATAGAGATGCATCACATAAAAGCACACGGTGCCCTTTATAATTTGTGTGCCAGTGACGCAATTTATGCTGAATTTTTTATTGATTTTATAGCTCGTTTCTATCCTGATATACCGGTTTATGTGCCATTTAATTCTATACTATCTCAACGGGCTCAAGGAAAAATTAAACTGCTTTTTGAAGCTTTTGCAGATCGTAATTATGAAGCAGACGGAAGTCTTGTTTCTAGAACTAAACCCCATGCGCTAATCAAAGACGAAAAAACGCTTGTTAAGCACGTTTTAGGAATGGTGGAAAACAATGAAATTCATACCGTTTCAGGGACTGTTTTGAATGCAAAAATTGATACAATTTGTGTTCATGGAGATACCCCAAAAGCGGTAAATCTGGTGTGTAACTTAAAGCAACAATTAGAAAAAAATAACCTGAAAATAGAAACAGTATTTTGCAAATAAAACCAAGCATAAACAGACTGGGGGAAAAAGCAATTTTATTGCAATGGGACTTCAATATAGCACCAGAAAACTTAAACTGGTTGTTGAGCATAAAACAAATTTTACAAAAGCATGTGATTGAATCAAAAGTTCAGATAATCAACACATACAACTCACTGTTAATCACTTACAATTGTTCGATAGAAAATATTTATAATGATTTTAATGCTTTAAAAAGCTATGACTTTACAGGAATTAGTTATGAAGATTTTAAAGGCAAGCTTTACAAACTACCCGTTTGTTATGATGTTGAATTTGGGTTGGATTTAGATGAACTTGCGCGACGAAATTCATTGACTGCATCAGAAATAATCCACTTGCATACACAGCCTGTTTACACCCTTTATTTTATGGGCTTTTTACCAGGTTTTTTATACCTGGGGGGAATGAAGGAACGGCTTAAGATTTCACGTAAAAAGGAGCCTAGAACATCGGTGTTAAAAGGTGCTGTGGGAATCGCCGAAAATCAAACCGGTATCTACCCAAATAGTAGTCCGGCAGGATGGCAAATTATAGGAAATTGCCCCGTGGAATTATTCAATGCACACACTGAAAACCCGTGTCCATTTAAAGCCGGTGATCAAATTCAATTTTATTCGGTTTCGAAACAGGAATACGATAAAATAAAACAGCAAATTAAAGCTGGGAAATATATACTAAAACCAGAATCTCATGCCTAAAGTTGAAGTCAAAAAAGCTGGTTTGTACACCACGATTCAGGATTTAGGTAGGTTAAATGTTGCTCAATATGGCGTACCCCAGAGTGGTGTTATGGATAGTTTTTCAGCAAAAAAAGCAAACTTACTTCTTAATAATGAGGCTGACGCTGCTGTTCTTGAGCTAACGATGGCTGGGCCAATATTGAAGTTTCAATCTAAAACACAGATAGCAGTCTGTGGAGCAATCTTTGACATGTATTTAGATGAGAAGCCTATAACAAACGCTAAAGCATTTCAGGTTAATTCTGGTTCTGTTTTACGTTTTGGCGGCTTAAAAAAGGGATTTCGTAGTTATTTAGCTGTACAGGGAGGTTTCAAGACAGCGGTAGTTTTAGAAAGTCGAAGTCACTATCCCAAAATAACTTCTGCTTCTCGACTTGTTAACGGTGATGAATTAGAAATCGACTCTCTTGAGAATACAGTTATTGCGAGTGCTCGAGTTAATTTTGAGGATCAAGAACTATTCAGCAATACTATACCCGTTTTTAAAGGACCTGAATTTGAGTTATTGCCGCAAAAACTTCAGCAAGAACTCTTTATTGAAAATTTTACGTTAACTCCTGCAGGAAACCGCATGGCAATTCTATTTAAGGAATTACTTAAAAACAATATCAAAGGAATTATAACCGGTCCGGTGATTCCGGGAACGGTACAACTCACACCAAACGGGAACCTTATCGCATTGATGAGAGATTGTCAAGTTACTGGGGGTTACCCGCGTATACTCCAAATTTCCGAAATGGGGATTTGTAAACTTGCTCAAAAGAAACCCGGAGAACAGGTTCTTTTTCAGCTTAGTGAATTTTACTGAAATTTTAGAAAACCTTAAAAACGTATCCCAATAACCAGTAAAGTATTGCAAAAACTACAATTGTACCAATACAACCGCATCTCCCACCACCAATTTTCTTTGCACCATAACCGGCGATTAAAGCTCTGATTATATTTTTCATAATGTCTATTAGTTAAGTAATCTGCTAATTTAATACCATTCCGTTAGTGGTTGCTATGTTTTATACAGATTAACAATACTTTATATAAGCCTTAGCCAGGCAATTATAGGCGTTTTGTAATTTTAAAATTCAAATATTAAATTATGGAATTGAAACACTTGGGAAATTCATCTTTACACGTACCGCCATTAGTTTTTGGTGGTAATGTATTTGGATGGACGGCGGATAAAAAAACGTCTTTTTATTTATTAGATGCATTATTAGAACGTGGTTTAAACTTTATTGATTCTGCCAATGTGTATTCTTATTGGGCTGAAGGAAACGAAGGGGGAGAGAGTGAAGCACTATTAGGCGAGTGGATGAAAGAACGAAAAAACCGCGATAAAGTTATTATTGCTACTAAAGTGGGAAGCCCTATGGGAAAAGGAAGTCCAGACCTTTCTAATGCTTATATCAATGAGCAAATAGATTTAAGTTTAAAGCGGTTACAAACAGATTATATCGATCTGTATTTTAGCCATAAATACGATGACAGCACACCACAGCTCGAAACCTTAAAAACCTATAACTCGCTAATCAACTCTGGTAAAGTACGTGAATTGGGTGCTTCTAATTTTCCGTTAGCTATTTTACGAGAAGCTTTACAGATTTCTAAAGACGAAAATTTACCACGATATGAAGTTATTCAACCGGAATATAACTTACTAGAGCGTTCTCATTTTGAGGGAGAATATCAGCGATTTTGTATTGAAAATAATCTTGGAGTAATTAGCTATTTCACTCTGGCAAGTGGTTTTCTTACCGGTAAATATACTGATGTAGCTGATGCTTCAGGAAAAGAGCGAGAGCGTTTTATAAAGAAATATTTTAATGATAAAGGAACAGCTGTTTTAAAGGCTTTAAAAACACTTTCAGATAAATATAAATGCTCTCAAGCTGGCGTAAGTATTGCATGGACCATGGCTCAACCGGGAATCTCCGCACCCATTGTAAGTGCTACTAAAGAATCTCATTTAAAAGCATTTGATGAAGCTCTAAAATTGAGTTTTGATGCTGAAGACTTACAGATTTTAGATGAAGTAAGTCGTGAAAAAAATACCGTTGAGAACTAAAATGATTGTAGGAACTGCATTTTAAACGTATAAAACTGTTAAAAATTACATTTTATTAAATTTAAGAAACGCTGTTAAGAATTTCTTAACAGCGTTTCTTTTTGCTGAGTCTTAAATTGGCGCAACTCTAATATAAAAAAATGAAATTAAAACTTTACCCTATTGCAGCTTTTGCGTTTGCAATGCTTACGGTTGTTTCATGCGCCAGTACCAAACAAAATAAAAAGAACGGTACCGCAGCAACTTCCGAAGAAAAAAAAGACAAAAAAGATGACTTAAAACCTTACGATAAAGTCATAACCAAAGCAGCTGTTTCAGATTCTGGTCTTTTTACTATTCACAAAGTAGATGAAGATTATTTCTACGAAATACCAGATAGCTTATTTACTCGTGAAATGCTTATGGTAAGCCGTATTGCTAAAACAGCATCAGGCTTAGGCTTTGGCGGTGGAAAAGCAAATACTCAGGTTTTACGCTGGGAAAAACGCGACAAAAAAGTTTTATTGCGTGTTGTCTCTCATCAGATTTTTGCTGCAGATTCCTTACCGATTCACGAGGCGGTAAGCAATTCTAATTTTGAACCGGTACTTTTTTCTTTTGATGTAAAAACAGTAGGAAAAGATTCAACGAGTACGATAATTCAGGTCAATGATTTGTATACCGATGATGTACAGGCAATGGGTATTCCTAGCTACTATCGGGAAGAGTATAAAGTGCGTAATGTAGATAAAGGAAGAGGCTATATTGAAAGTCTAAAAAGTTACCCTTTAAATATTGAAGCACGACACGTAAAAACATACAATGCTGGTAATCCTCCAAGTAATGAAAGTGTAGGTTCTATTACTGTTGAAATGAGTAATAGTATGGTGTTATTACCTAAAAAACCTATGGAGCGTCGTTATTTTGATAAGAGAGTAGGTTGGTTTGCGCGTGGTCAGGTAGATTATGGCCTTGATGCTCAAGAAAGTAAAACAGTACGTTACTTAGACCGCTGGAGGTTAGAAGTAAAACCAGAAGACGAGGCTAAATTTAAAGCCGGTGAACTGGTAGAACCTAAGAAGCAAATCGTTTATTATATAGACCGTGCAACTCCAAAAAAATGGGTTCCATTTATCAAGCAAGGTATCGAAGACTGGCAGGTAGCTTTTGAAGCAGCCGGATTTAAAAATGCGATAATCGCAAAAGAGGCTCCTTCTGTAGCAGAAGATCCAGAATGGTCTCCGGAGGATGTTCGTTTTTCTACAGTACGTTACTTAGCTTCACCTATCCCTAATGCAAATGGCCCACACGTAAGTGATCCTCGTAGTGGAGAAATCTTAGAATCTGATATCAACTGGTATCATAATGTAATGACTTTATTACGCAACTGGTACTTTGTACAAACTGCAGCAATTAATCCTGAAGCACGGGGTGTGGCTTTTAAAGATGAGATTATGGGACGTTTAATTCGTTTTGTTTCTTCTCACGAAGTAGGGCATACACTCGGTTTACCTCACAATATGGGTAGCAGTGTTGCTTATCCTGTAGATTCATTGCGTTCTAAGAGTTTTACAGATAAATATGGGACAGCGCCTTCAATTATGGATTATGCGCGTTTTAACTACATCGCACAACCGGGTGATGAGGGAGTTTCTATGATGCCTAACATTGGTATTTATGATAACTATGCTATCAACTGGGGTTACCGACCTATCCTTGATAAAAAAGGAATGGAAGAAAAACCAATTCTTGATGCGTGGATTTTAGAACATGCCGGTGACCCCATGTACCGTTTTGGAGCTCAGCAATGGAGTATTGTTGACCCAAGCTCTCAGACTGAAGATCTTGGTGACGATGCTGTTAAAGCCAGTAATTACGGTATTGAGAACTTAAAACGTATTGTTCCTAATTTGATAAAGTGGACCGCTGAAGATGGTAAAAATTATGATGATTTAGAAACACTTTATGGTCAGGTTTTAGCTCAGTTTAACCGCTACATGGGACATGTGAGTAATAATATTGGTGGTGTTTATGAGTATAACAAAACCTACGATCAAGAAGGTGTAGTTTATATACCAGTACCAAAAGAGCGACAAGAGGGAAGTATGGCGTTTTTACAAGACCAACTTTTTACAACGCCAGAGTGGATGGTAGATACTGAAATTTTGAATCGTATTGAAAGTGACGGAAATCTTGAGCGTGTAAGAAGCGTACAGGAGCGTACATTGAACAATGTTCTAGATTTTGGAAGAATGGGGCGTATGATTGAAAATGAAACCTTAAACGGAAAATCTGCATATACGCTAACTGAAATGATGAATGATTTAAGAAGTGGTATTTTTAGTGAATTACGTAGTGGTAAAAAAATAGATACGTATCGTCGTAATTTACAACGTGCTTATGTAGAACGTCTGGAGTACTTATTGACTAAAGAGCAAGAGGGCCGTAGCAACGCAACTCGTGTACATGTGAGTCAGTCTGACATTAGAGCAGTCTCTCGTGCCGAGTTAAACACGTTAAGAAGATTAGTAACTCGTGCTATTAGCCGCACAGGTGATAGCTTAAGTCGTTATCATTTACAAGATTTGAAAGAACGTATAGATCTTATTTTAGATCCGAGATAATTGGATTTAACTATCAATACTTAAAAGACCGGCAAATTTGCCGGTCTTTTTGTTTTCAAAAGGAATAGAAGCTTTAAAAATTAATTTTCAGAAACTCTTTTAAGGTTATATAGCTGCTCAGCTTCCGTTACATTAGGAAGGTCTTCGGTATTCTTTTTTTGAGTGAATTTGAGAAATAGGGGGTAAACAAGTCCGCATCCCAAAAGCACAAAAGCTAAGATAACCAAGGTAAACAGATCTGCTACTTGGTTTCCGGCAGATAAAATTCCTAAAATCAAAACAACAGAAAGCGGAAAAGACAATGCCAGAATATTAATAGCAAAATTCTGATTGAATGTTTTTCTGCTATTTAAAACTCGTTTTTCCTGAGCGTCAACTGCAGCTATATGTGCAAAAGGCCAAAAACTACATGCACTCAATCCAAAAGCCAAAAGCAGCAATCTATCTTCAGCTATAACAATATCTGCAACCCGGATTAATCCTATAGCTAAAAACACTACGATACCAGCTCTTACAAGAAGTAAAGAAACAATTTCAGCAAATTGACGCTTTTTGATGTTTACTGAAAGTCCAATAAATAGCAAAACAAGCGGAGTCATTAATAAACTCAATCTGCTTAAACTCTCACTGAATAAAAAAGGAATACTGTTCATATTTATTCCTAAAAACAAAAGGATTAGCGCAGCAGCTATAAAAATATTCACAGGCTCTGAGATCATTGCAATACAAAGACTTTTAAATTTTGCTCCGGTAGATCTATTTGTGATGTTTTGGGTTTTATAATGCCAATTCATCGCAACCAGATACAATATTAAAAGTACAAACAGTTTGTTCCCAAGATCTGCCATTGCTGCTTTAGCAAGAAAGCCTTCGCCCAGATACTCCAATATAAAAGGAAAACAACTCAAGCCTGGTGCTAAAGAGGGGATAAGCATCTGTGCAGTTCTGTAATTAGGACTGTTTTTTTTTATTCCAATAAATGGAAAAAGAAAAGGGGTGACAAGAAATAAAAAGAAATTGAGTACTAAGGCTATAACGGGTAGCACAAGTAGAGAGACCTCTACATTTACCGAAAGCAGTGCAATAAAGATTGTAGCCGGAAGTGCCAGATTTAAAATAATCATCTTGATACCGGCTAGTTCTTTTTTCTCCTTAATTTTTAATTTTAGAAGTAAACCTAAACCTATAAAAAGTAAGAAAAGTAATGTCTTTTGTACATTGACATCCATAATTAAACCAGTATATCGTCTATGGCATCAGTAAAATAGTTCATTTCTTCCATCGTCCCCATACTTACACGACACCAGTTTTGATCCCAAAATTTAAAAGCTCTCACGACAACGCTTTTATCATATATTTTTTCTAAAAATACATCACCTTCCATATCAATAGGAAAGATGATAAAGTTTGTTGAAGAAGGCATATAGTCAAAGCCTTTTGAGTCTAAATACGCAGTAGTATACTCTCTTGCTTCTTTGATTTTTTCTTTACACATCGTCAAATATTCAATATCATCCATACTGGCAGAAGCTGCATCAATGGTAGGTCCCGCAATACCCATACCGCCACGTGTAATTTCATTTATAGCTTCAAGTGATTCTTTTTTACCTAGCATGTACCCCATTCTAAGGCCTGCCATCCCGTGAATTTTAGAAAAGGTACGTGTTACAAAAACATCTTTCCCTTCTGCGACTAATGGAGCCATACTAGCGTCTAAACCTTCTGGAGCCAATTCCAGATAGGCTTCATCAACGAAAACAGGGACTTTGTCAGAAACTCTTCTACAAAAATCTTTCAGCTTTTCGGTATCGGTTAAAGTAGCAGTAGGATTGTTAGGGTTTGTGATGTAAACCAGCTTAGTATCGTCGTCAATTGCAGCTTCCATCGCATCAAGGTCGTGCTGATAATCTTCAGTCAATTTGATAGCTTTCCAAGAACCTCCGGCAGCTTTTGCTACACTTACCAGCGACATATAGCTAGGGTCTGCGCTGATCACATTTCCACCATTTTGAAATAAAACTAATGCTGTTTTTTCTAAAAGGTCAGAAGAACCGGGTCCCATCATAATATGATCTGGAGTAACCCCTTCTTTATCTGCAATTTTTTGCACTAAGCTCCCTAAAGAAGACCACGAATAGTGATTACCATCCCAAACGCCTTCCTGAAATGCTTTTGCAGCAAGTTTAGAAGGACCGTACGGATTCTCATTCCATACTAAACGAGCTTTAACCGTGCTCAGATCTGGGAATTTAGGCGGTGTAAACTCATCAAAAGCAGCGTTTTTATATAAGAATTTTTGATTATTTCGTTGTGCTTGTTCTACAGTTGATCCCCATAAAGCAGTAGGGGCAATGGCAATTGCACCAACAGAAAACGCCATTTTCTTTAACCAATCTCTTCTAGGATTTTGAGAAGTGCTCATAATTCACAATTTATTTTGGATTCCTTTAAATTTATGAAAATGAAATTATGATTATTGTGTTAAATCCGTAAAAAACAGCTGTTTAAATAGTTATTTAAAAATTATCTTGAGTAATTATTGAATTATTATTAACGTATTTAGGGTGTTTAAATAACTAGTAAAGCCTCTACTAATTGAAAATCAATTGTCAGAGGCTTTACTATTATATTTTAAAATAAGGTTATTGTAACTTAGAAATATCTTCTAGTTGCTGCAAATCTTCAATAGTTCTATAGATTTTAGACAGTTGATTATTAATTATTGTACGCAGGTGTGTAGAGAATTCAAAATCTTTTAAAGCGTTTTCATATTCTTCAGCACTTATTTTTTCACCTCTTAGACATTCCTCTAAAACAGAAGAAATATCATCTTTACTAACAATACTCTTTACATCTATCCAGAATCTGTGTAGATTAGCGGCAATGCTCCCTTCGTTTTCAGGACGAGCATTAATGGCGTGTAATTCTTTGTCGAGTTCAGTTGCAAATTGATTACGCTTAGCGGCCTGGCGTTGCATAAAACCTTTAAGTTCAGTGTGGTTTATTTCTTGCATTGCTTTAATAAAACCCTTCTCGGCGTCATAATTTTTTACGAGTAATTTTTGAAGAGTATCTACGAGTTCTTCATGGTGTTTTTGCTTATCAACGTTCATGGCTTTACTTTAATGAAATGAAATGTAATTTAATCGAAACCTTTTGAATTAGGTAGAGTAAAGGTAGTTATCCCAACAGATATTTTTTTAACATTTTAATCTTTTTGCAATAACTTAACACCAGTAGCAGAGTTAGTTTCTAATTTAGGTGAAGCCATGTACTCACTATCTAATAAAACTTTATGTCTATCACTTTTTCTGAATTTAAAAAGCTACTAACTACGTCCTATAAAATAGGTTTTGAACTGCCAAACGGAAAATTAGTTCCCAGTCATTTTACAATAACGGGAATAGGGGAGCAGATCACCAATAGTATTGATTTAAATGAAAAATTTCAAAAGCAGCGCTATCTAGTTCTACAATTAAAACCTTTTGGAAATTTCAATCACAGATTGCATCCGGAGAAACTCTTACATCTTTTAGAGCTGGCTGAACAATCATTTGATATAGGAACCTTAACTATCTTAATTGCTTACGAAGCTGAAAGCACAATTTTCTATAAACTTGAAGCTTCAGAAAAGTATTTCAAACTTCTACCAGATATAGATAAGGCTAAGATTGATGAAAAACAAACTCTTACTCACAAACAAACAACACCTTTAATGGATGCAGCTTCAGACTCTTGCATTCCGGGGAATGGTTGCTGCTAAAAACTTGTAAAGATTTACTTTAGCGTTCGCAATCAGAGAGCTAATTTCGCATCCTATATTTGAGCTATTATGGCAAAGAAAGATCCGTATGCCGCACTTAGGTATCGAGAGTTTAATGTTTTTCTGTTGATGCGATTTGCCATGGTTTTTGCGTGGTCTATGCAATTTGTGGTCATCGAATGGGAAGTGTATAGTATAACAAAAAATCCGCTTTCTCTTGGAATTATAGGCTTGATGGAAGTTATACCAGCTGTATCTCTTGCCTTATTTGCCGGGCATATTGTAGATCAAAATGAAAAACGCTCCTTGCTTTTTAAATGTTTGTTAGGTTTTTCGGTAATTAGCATGGGCTTGTTTTTATTGACCTGGCCGCGGTTTACCCAATTCATAGATACGAATTACACGTTATATTTTATTTATTTTCTGGTGTTTTTAGGAGGCATTGTAAGAGCATTTCTTGGTCCAACGATCTTTTCCTTATTCGCCTTAATTATACCCAAAAAGATTTACCCTAATGCAGCTACCTGGAGCAGTTCAGTTTGGCAAATGGGAGCTGTGGTTGGTCCTGCGGCAGGAGGTTTTACTATAAACATGATAGGAGTACACTGGTCGATGTGTGTAATATTTGGCTTTTCATTATTTGCTTTAATCTGTCTATCTCAGATTGAAAGAAAGCCTATTATGAATACTAAAATAGGTGAGCCTATTCTTCAAAGCCTAAAAGAAGGTATTCATTTTGTGAAAAATAGTAAAGCTGTTTTAGGAGCCTTGAGCCTTGATATGATTGCTGTTCTCTTTGGTGGGGCTGTGGCTCTCCTGCCAATATATGCACAAGATATTCTTGAAGTAGGCCCTGAAGGCTTTGGAATCCTTAGAGCAGCACCAGCTGTAGGGGCCTTGATAACCATGTTTACTTCGGCTTATTTCCCTTTATACAAAAATGCGGGGATAAAATTGCTTGCGGCAATCTTTGGTTTTGGGGTTTGTATTGTCGTATTTGGTTTGTCTACTACATTCTGGTTGTCTGTAGCAGCCTTATTTATGAGCGGGGTAACCGATGGGATTTCTATGATCATCAGGCAAACCATACTTCAGCTAAAAACACCAGACGCTATGCGAGGACGTGTAGCTTCTGTTAATTCTATGTTTGTAGGTAGTTCAAATGAATTAGGCGCTTTTGAGAGCGGACTAACTGCAAAATTAATGGGAACGGTTACAGCAGTAGTTTTTGGTGGCAGTATGACTCTTATTACCGTAATTTTTACAGGAATAATTTCGCCAAAATTCAGAAAATTAGACCTCCGAAAAGATTTAGAAGAACATGAGGCTTTAGAGTGATTTAGAATCCTGCTGGTAAGGCAGCGGTTCCCTTTACCTCTTCATCTAAATCAACTTCAATAGCGTTCATTTCTTTCGCTAAAAGCCCTTTTCTAAATATGATAAGGTTAATATAAATATCAACTTTTATATCATCATTTCCAGCTACTCTAAAGATACTATTGTTAACAAATACTTTAATATGCCAGGTTGTAGAACCTTTATACGCGTACGCTTGAAATCCTTCAATTTTATCATCACCATTTGTACTCTGCGTGATAACTGAGGTTCCATTATTATTATTATCTAAAAAATAATATCCTTGTAATGTAACATTATAAGGGTCTATAGGAATTTTAGTATCAAAATCTTCAACGCCACTTTTGTTTGTTGCTTTTAAAACAAGTTCTGCATAATTTATTGGTCCATATTTACTTACATCGAGATTGTATTGGACTATGGAGTTATCTGTACGCTGAATTAGAAGCTGAGAACCTCTGATTTGTGTTGATTCACCGGGATCTTCTAGGTATAGTTTTTTCTCAATAATAGTAAACCCATTAACATCTAAATCTGTATTTGGATTAGTAGTATTAACCCCTACCTGTGCAGATACTGTTAATGCAGCGCACATACAAGTGACTAGTATGTATATTTTATAATGCATTAATTTAAGTTTTCAGGAGCCGAAGTGCTACCTGTATTGTTACCTTCTAAATCAACTCTGATTGTTGGAAGCTCTTTATAATACGATTTATCATAAACTATAAGTGTAAGTCTATACTCAACACTCTTAGTAGCTGCCAGATCAAGAAAGCGGTTTCTAATTTCTAAATGCCATGTGTTATTTTCCTGAAAAACACGCGTTACAAATGCTCCTATACTGTTACTAGGTCCTTTATCGATGCCGTCGCCAATATATTGAAAATTTGATATAGCAATCACATACTTGCCTGTATCGTATTGTAAATCAACATTTTCAAGATTGTCGCTATTTATATTAAAAAAACGATAGTTAACAATATTTATAGGAGCTACCGTTAAATCATCAGGATCCAGATAGGTCACTTCTCCTATAGGAGTTGAGTTTGTTAAACGTGTTAGCAGCTTAAATTCCTCATCGGTAGCAGTAACTTCATCTATTTGACTTCTAATCAATTCTTTTTGGATGAGCATATCGCCATTAATATGCAAATCTGCTTCGGGATTTGTCATGCCTATTCCTACCTGACTATAGGTAACAAAACTGCATAAGCATAGTGTTATATATAATAGAAGTTTGGGCATAATTAATTAATAATAG
>Ga0207888_100402_pt1 | contig 16265 bp, 20 predicted proteins | sample LinPmetageLP43_FD_184055 | JGI IMG/M metagenome (GOLD analysis project Ga0207888, IMG submission 184055) | Marine viral communities from the Pacific Ocean - LP-43 (SPAdes) | ecosystem: Environmental > Aquatic > Marine > Oceanic | place: Pacific Ocean | collected 2010-08-27 | reverse complement strand
TTGGGAGGATTTACGTTTTCCCTTGGCGCGTGATTGCACAGCGATCTCTAAAAATTCAACATCATAATCCAATCCGGATTTATTCTCAACCTCAAAAACGAAATACAATTCCTCCTGATCAAAAACGATGTTTTCGGTGGTTAGTTTTATTCCATATCTACGCTTAGACAAATGGCCTAGATGCTGTTTGCGCTTCAATAGGGTGGTGCTAAAAGCTTTAAAATGGGATAACGTGATAGCCGCTGCAGGTTTTAAATTAATTGATGTTAGCGTGTCTCGTTTGGAAGCTTCTTGACCGATACTGTGTTGCTTTTCAATAAAGTAATTGACATTTCTAATCTGTGCTTTGTATTTGATGATATAGGAGTATACCGTGCCATCTGTTGTTACAACCAGTAGGTTACTTTCCCTACCGGGTTTGGCTTGTAGAAGTCCAAAGTATTGGGGTAGATCCCGATTGAAACTAAAGACAAAGCTTTCGGATCCTACAACACCTTGTCTGATTGGACTCGGGAAAAACAGGGCTACATTTTTATGATCATTTGCATAAATAGTATCGAGTTTAATTGGGGTTGATTGGGACAGTGTTCGGGCTTGTATTGAAGTACCTGAAATCAATATAAAGCTTAGTAGTATAAGGGTTTGAAGCGTTTTCATAGGACTTAGTTTAGTTGGTTTTTAATAGCAGTTTGTAATTGTTGAGTACAGTAACTTTTACATTTCGGTTATCGCGACGCAAGAGTTGAGAAATACCACTGACTTGGGGAAGGCTGGGGATATTGACATCCTGAAGTACATCATCAAATACTTCCCGACTGGCCTGCGCTCGAAAGTTATTTTCGATATAAATTCCCTCCAGCCCATCCTGCAGATCATAGGCCTGAAGCGGGACAGGTTGATGATTGACGCTTTCAATACCTATGAGCGCGCGATTGGGTTGAAAGCTTACGGTTCCAAATATTAATGTGTTTTTAGAAAGAGCAACTCCGTTGATCGTATAATCGCTGGTCAAACGTAAGCGAATTCTGGAATTGGCTTTGACCACCTGATCTCCATCTACAACCGCGTGAAGGCCATCGTTAGTGGTAACATCAACCGGATTCTTATTAAGACTGGTAGAAGTAGCCCCAGCAAAAAAGAGCTGGTGCTGTAACCCCATTTCTTGGGTAGCCACATGTAGTTCTTGACGCAGTGCAGCAGAATCAAGTACCGGCCTAGGGGCTACATCTTTTGTTGGATTTCCCAATTCAGCGTACTGCCGAGGTTCATACTGAATTTGATTAGCTTGATAGATGCTATCAACAATACGTTCCTTCTCTTTTTCGGCAAACTGTGGATCATAATACCCCAAAGAGTCCAAAAGGCTTTCGTCATAAATACTGGGCGCCGTATTTTTACGAACTTCCTTAAGATCATTCAATGCGTCTAGTTTGGACTGATACTCTTTGGAGTCACTCTCTAATTTAGGGACGGTGGTTTGTTCTAGCTCATTGCTATCGGAATCCTCATCATTGAGCATAATCGTATAGCAGATCAAAAAAAGGATCACCACCGCCAATACAGCAACAAAAACGATTTTGTTTTTTTCTATTTTCATAATTCTAAATTTTAGTGTCGTTTAATAACTTTCATCCGTTAGTTTTCGAAGACTGTTTTCAAAGTAATCGGTGATCAATAGCCCATGGGGATTGTTGGGGAAATTGCGATCTACAGCAATTAGATTACCTGTAGTTACTAATTCATAGACATCTGTTATAGCCCCACGGTTGATTTCAAAACGAGTGGTGGTTTTAAAAGAAAAGGGATCGGTATCCAGATTTACTTCAGATTCGATATTTCGAATACGTTGTACCAGAGAGTATTGAATCAACCGATTGTAAACCCCATCAGCTTTCTTTTGTCGATAGACCGCATCTACAGAGCTGTTACCCAACCACAAGGCTTTTTCCAGATTCTCTTTGTAATTACTAGCATCAATATTATAAAAGTGTTTATGGAAAAGCTCCAGATGGGCAAGGGCTTCTACTTCTTGACTTTCTTTTTGAGCGATGAGTTTTAAAGGAATGACTTCTCCGGTGGTACTGATGGCAAAGGCGGAGTGAAGTGCTTTTTGAAAGGTCGTGTAGACCATCCATCCCGAAAATACCATTGAGAGGGTTGCACCAATTACTACACTGATGACAATCAGGCGATTGATCTTCAGCACAGCGTAAATATGAGTGTAGGGTGTTTTCATAAGACGTTTTTTAAGCGGTGAATAAGCGTAAGGTGAATGAGGTAGCACGCCGGTAGAGCTTAAATTTGAGAAAGACAATAAAGCCTACAGATCCCAGTTGAATCACAGGAGCAAAAAAGCCCTCGCCAGAGTCGGTTCCAAAGAGATTGGTCCAGAAATTATCATTGATTTCAGTGTAGATGGCATTGATAAATACATTGACCAGAAAAAAAGCGGGTACCAGCATATAAACTGCGGCATAGAGTTTAAAAAAGGTATAGGCCAAGCTGCGAAACTTTTCAAAAACAGCTAGACTGATAATCAACGGAAAAAAGGCTTGCAGTATACCCAGTAAAAAGAAACGCTCCGCCAGAAATAACGGATAGATGAACAAATCCAAAATCCAAAGGAGGATACTGGTTATAAAAGCGAAGATTTTAAATCCAAATAACGGAGTAATCAAGGCTTCATACAACAAAGCCATCGCGGCTTTAGCCGCTTCAAACATACCGACTTCTTCCTCAATAGGGATGTCTTGCATTTGCAACGGGAGCAGGGCAGGGGCGGTATTGCGGTATTGAGCTTCTACAGCGATCAGGATTCCATCGAAAAAGCCCAATACCTGAGTGGAAAAGAGAGCCAGTAAAACCACCGCAACGTTTTTGGCCAGATCCTGCGGAGAAAGCCCCCAGGTATATCCGCTCTGATCGGCAATGCCCTCGTTGTATTTTTTAAGAATATTGATCAGAAAAAATAAAACGGCCAGGCTTTTCATCCCTGTGATGGTATACCGGGAAAATTCACTGTTTTTGATCGTTTCAAAAATAGTGTCCACATACTCCAAACCGATTCCTAAAAGTACCAGCGCGCTCATCCCTAAAAACTTGTTTGTCGGTTATTGATCTTATCCTGCAGTTTGCGAAAGGAGATGATCTCCTTATACCGCTTGGTTTTGAGATTAATCTCCGAGACCATTTCCTTAGACTGCTCTTCCTTTTCTTTAAGGATACGCGCTCGCTCGGCATCAGACATTTTCAAGTAATTACTCGAGAGAATCTGATCGATAAAGTCCATTGTTTCTATGGAATTTTCCACTATGTTGTTAAAAGACTCACTCACCCGGGTGATTTCATCGGGTTTGATATACGGAGAGTTTAAAATCCCACGCAATTCGTTTTGCATCACTTGGATTAGCCGCGTATTGTTGCGGCTGATCTCCCGTACAGCCTTGAGCTGTTTGACTACGGTATTAACCTTTTCCAGATTCTCCTTTTGCTGCTTTAAAAACTCCACGGTCTTGAGCAACTGAGTGGTCTGCTTGGCAGATTCCACTAAGGTTTTGACAAGACTCACAAAATTGGTATTGTCATAAACCGGCATCCCCTGGCAGGCAGCGCCTACAGACATTAAAAGGCTCATTGTTATCGGTAAAGCAAAGAATGCTTTTCGAATTGTTGTTTTCATAAGTTTCGATTTTGATTGATGAATAGGTTAATGGCCTGCTGCATATCTTGGGTTTGCTCGTAGAAGGCCATAATGGCCTCGTTTTCGGTTCCATCGGTGAGGTAGGCTGCATAGACTTCAGGAGGTACTTCGAGTCTGAAAATATTACTGGCTTTCCCGATTTTGATAAAGATCTCGGTGTATTTACGCGAGCCGCTCAAGTTGTTTTTGATGGAGCGTAGTTGATTGAGGTCATGACTGGAGAGTTTGAGGCGTCGTACTAAAGCGTCATAGCCTTTTTCATTATTAAGGCTGTAAATAACCTGGGTGTTCTCCAGGATACTGGCAGAAGTAGCATTCTCGGGTAACTGATTGATGGATTGTAAAATGATGCCTATTGCTCCGTTTTGCTTACGGATCGCCTGATAGTAAAACTCTACACTTTCCAATACATTTTCAAACTTCAACTGCTTGGCGAACTCATCAAAAAGGATGATCCCTTTTTCGGCTTTGTTGCTCCAAATGCTGCGTTGAATTGCCGTTTTGATCAGCTTGAGCATAACCGATAGAATTTCCTTATTATCCTTGACTTCGTCCAGTTCAAAAATGATCAGGCGCTTGTCTTCAATTTTATAGGTTTGATCTTCTGATACTTCAAAGAGATAGCTGTAAAGTCCGTCCCCAACATACTCCGACATCACATGCAAAAAGCTGTTCCTATTAAAATAATCCGAATGGATTTTAAGGTCTTGCAAAAGCTGCGCTCCTCCCGTTTCAATAAAGTGGTAAAACCCGGAGAGGGAATGCGCTGTAGTAGTGCTCTTATAATAAGCTATCAGGAGTTTTTTAAGCGATACGCCTTGAGATTTTGTGCTAGAGGATCCAGAAGCATACAACTCAAAAAGAAAGGCACAAAGATCTTCTAGACGCTCTGAGGTAAGGTCTGTGATCCGTTCTACATAGAACGGATTTATCCCTAGATTCTTTCCGGATTCATACCGTAAGACCAGGTGCTCATCTGGATAAAGTTTGGCAAATTTGGTATAGGAGCCTCCCAGATCGATAATGACCAAACGCACCCCACTTTCAAAATACTGACGCAGGATATTATTGGCTAAGAAGGATTTGCCTTCACCCGTCGGTGCAAAAATGGCAAAGTTGCGGGCTTTAATGCGCTTCTTTTTTTCATCCCAGACATCTTTTACCACCGGAATGTTATGCTGTCGATCGTTGAAGACAATACCGGTAGGATCGGATTGATAATTGGTGGTGTTGAGCAACATACACAAGGCGTGTTTGAGATCGGTGACATATAGGTCGCTATCGGAAAAATGAGATGAAAACCCGAAGTAACTGTTCAAGAAATACTGCTTTAAAGCTTCCCCTTTAGGGTAATAGGGAAGGATGTCCAGTTCTTTAAATTCGGTTTTTAGTTTAGCCGTGATACGCTCCAGGGTTTTGGGTTCTTTAGCCCAGTAGATGACATTAAGCTGTCCGCGTATTACCCGGGAACCTTCATCGGTATTAATTTGATTCAGGATGTGCTGAATCTTCCCTAAGACTATTTTATTTTGAGAGCCAAAATTGGAACTCTTGCTGAGCTCTTCTACTTTTTTATCCAGAATTTTACGCCACTTGTGTTTATCATCCAGATAGAGGATTTGATTAACGAAGTGATTTTCGTCTAACGCCAGCCCCAATCCGTCAATATATCCCTGATGAAATATGAAATCATCAGAGGTGAACCGCTGATTGGTTTTGCTGGTTTGAACAGATTCCCCAAAACATAATTCACTATTAATGGCGAGGGCATCAAAGAAATGATCCCCGATTTGAATCCGGTTTTTATCCAATAGGATATCGGTAGTAAGATTCTCATTAAATCCATTGAAATAGTTTGTTGTTAGCGTTTCAACAGTAGCCGGAGTAAGCGGTTTAAAAACCATCTTACGTGTATTATTGATAAAGGATACAGCATCTTCCACAGCTGACCTAAAAGTGTGAACAGCCTCATCCAAAGTAACTGGTAGGGTCTTACTGATTTTTTTAAAGGGGTTGGTGTAGTTTGCATACGAACGATTTTTAGTGGGAGGGAGGATGAAATAAAGGTAACAGGAGTGCGATAGGTAATCCCGTCCTTTAAAATACTGATGCGTGGCTTTTTCTAAAAAAGAAGTGTTTGGCAGTTGCACTGCGCTATATTCTTTTTTGAGATAGCTATCCTGTTTGTGGACAACCGTTCCTACCGGTAAACTTTTTAAGGCCTGAAACCAGCAGGCGTGCAGGTCTTCATAATCTTTTTCCGATAGCGAATAGATCTCCGGTAAAAACCCTTGATAACATAATACCACAGAGCCGTCACTGCTGAAGAGGATGTTATCTTCCAGCGCAGCAATAGGATTTCTTTGAGATAGCTTAATGGTTTTCATAGTCCAGACCGGAGTTTTGCTGATTGCTGATATGCTTAGGGAAAATACTTTTGAGACTAAGAAGCGCTTTTGCCTTTGTGAAGCGTGAAAGGGTGATGAATAAAATCGCATTGAACAGCATTACCCCTACAACCAGTACAAAACTGAAGGAGAAAATGATCACCAGCAGAGAGGCAATGATGCTTCCCATCATTAGAGCAAACAAGGGAAGGGGAAGTCCAAAAATGACTGCCCGCTTCCTGATGTTTTTATAGATCTCATACTTTTTCATAAGCTTAAGTATTCAGTGGTCCAGTGATCTAAGCACTAGACTACAATTCCTATGAGATACGAGAAGATGCCCACGACACCTCCGGCAATCAGTACAAAGACCAATACGCGGGTAATACCTTTTTTCAAATCAGAATTCTCTCCAAAGAAATGCCCGGCATTAAAGAGGAAACCAACTAGAAAGATGACCCCCAGAATAATAGGGAATACAGCTCTGATGGTGTCGGAAACATCATTTACAGAATCTTCAATCCCTCCAATCTGAGCAAAAAGGGGAATGGTGACCAGTGATAAGATCGTTGTTAAGTAGCTTGATTTTTTCATAAGAGTTCGTTTTAAATTAGTGTTTGATTGAACTCTTGAAAAGTATATATTTATTTTTTCAAATATCTGTAAATCAGTAATTTGTGAATAAAATAAAATTTGTATTCGTTTGATTTTAAATGATTTCAAATCCCTTCAAATTTTAGGAAATAAAGCCGTTCCCCTGTTGATAACTCAAAAACCAAAAATTGAAATGAAGCTCCAAAACGTCATATTTCTACTAATACTTCTGAAAAGTTGTGTGTTTTTTGGTCAGGTTGTCGATCGACCTTTACGTATTGTGATCGATCCCGGACATGGAGGAATGGACTCGGGTGCACAAGGTGAACATGGTATTCTGGAGAAGGATTTGGTATTGGATATCGCCAAAAAATTGATTGCTGGGCAAAAGGAGTTTGATGGAAAACCTGCTGAATATTTTCTAACCCGATATACAGATACGTTAATTAGTCTTGGAGATCGGACAAAACTGGCTAGAACCCTCCAAGCGGATTTGTTTATTTCTTTACATTTTAATGATGCATCTGATAAAAAAGCAACCGGTGTAGAAGTGTATGCTTATAATCAGGAAAACCCATATTTAAAACAATCCATTTGGCTGGGTCACCTATTGGAAAAGCGGCTTGTAACTTTAACCAGTCAAAAGGGTAGAGGTGTCAAATTTGCGAACTTTCAGGTGTTGCGGGAACTAAAGAATGTTTGTCCTGCAGTTTTAGTTGAGTTGGGATTTATAAAAGATATCCGTTAATACCTATAAAATGAATATCTTACCCCTAATTATAACGTGATCAACTGATGAAAACCTTAGTCTTTATTTTGAGCGTTGTGCTATTAACAGTAGTACCTCAAATCAGTACGGATAACGTGTATATCTGTAAGGGTAAAAGCAGTAAGAAATACCATTTGAAAAAGAAATGCAGAGGATTGAGTAACTGCTCTACGGATATCAGCGAAGTAAGCCTAGAAGCAGCTAAAAAGTTGGGACGCGGACTTTGTGGATGGGAGGATTAAAGGGTGTTTAATTTTCTTGATTTTAGTCTAACAGTATTTTTTTATTGAACAATGAAACTTTTAATAGTTGACAACAGCGAATTTTTGATCTACTACATAGTGTGGCTAAAGATTTGTTGGAATCACTTAGCGTAACTACATTTAATCCATTTTAATTTTTTTGAGAGAAGATAATTAAAATATAAATATTTAATCGTAATATTGCGATGAACAAATGAAATAGAAATGGGATTAGCCAAGACCGAAATATTTACTGATAAGCAGAACCAGATTTCAATTTTTGCAAAAGCCTTTGGTCATCCTGCGCGTGTCGCTATTCTGCAACATCTTTTTAAAATAGATTCATGTGTTTGTGGAGATTTGGTGAATGAAATCGGTTTAGCACAACCTACTATTTCTCAACATTTAAAGGAGTTAAAGTATCTGGGATTGATTAAAGGAACAGTAGAAGGTACAAGTGTTTGTTATTGTATAGATATTGAAAGCTGGGGAAGAATGCGGGAAATTATGACTGAATTTTTAGGTCAGGATTTATCCTCAAAAACAGAATGCTGCTAAAAAATTTAATTTTATTAATCGCTTTATTGCGATAAACTTATGAATACAAATAATACCCTTAGTATGAAATTAAATAACCGAACATTGATCCTGCTTGTTATACTTTTTTCACAGCAGTTGCTCCGAGCACAATTGAACAATAAAATTCAACAAACTGTAGTTGAAATTGGTGATACCTTTACTCAAATTTCTTCAGATCGCTTAGCTTATTTAGATCAGATTGCATTTTTGGTTTTTAAGCAGTTGAATAATCAGGAACAAGTCGACTTACTTTTTATAGATACTGATAACCTTGAACAAAGTCAGCTAGCTATGCTTTGGTTACGAACAGGAATGATTTACTATGGTCACCCAGAACTACTTAATATTCAATCAGCAGGAAAGGCACCCGTCAATCAACCTCCGTCACCGCTTTTAAGTTTGGATTCTTACGGTTTTAGGGTGAAGCGAAACAGTCAGAAAATTCCTTATTCGTATAAAATCGATTATGGCTCTGGTACTTGGGTTGTCTATCCAAAACCGCTAGACGACCCTGATACTCCAACGACCCACTCACTTAAGATTAATGTTGAAAAAGCGGTAACAGAATCAGGTGAACCGAATCAAATTGAACTTCTTTTTTCCGATTCAGAAACTATTGCCCGGGAAATGCTCTATCTGGCAACCCGTTTGAATAATCTGTTACAAACTAAACCATAACTCTTTTATGAAATTATCAGAAATTAAAAAACACCTGCAAAAACTCTCTAAAGTTGTATTTCAACTGCCCGATGGTGATTTGGTACCTGCACACTTTCATGTAACTGAAATAGGTAAAGTGAACAAACAATTTATCGACTGTGGCGGAACGCTGCGTAATGAGGAAGTTATAAACTTTCAACTGTGGAACGCTACTGATTACAATCACCGATTGCATCCTGAAAAGCTACTCGCTATCATTGAGCTTTCAGAAAACACTCTGGGGCTTGATGATTCTGAAATAGAAGTAGAATACCAGGGGACTACCATACAAAAATTCGGATTGGACTTTGATGGGTACCAGTTTTTACTAACCACCAAGGATACCGATTGTCTTGCAAAAGATCAATGTGGAATAGCTGTTGAGAAACCAAAACGGGAATTATCTACTCTTCAAGCCACCACCTGTGCTCCCGGAAGTGGATGTTGTTAATCTATAAATAACCTAAAGAACTAGAACTATGAAAATTGCATTATTTAGTGATATCCACGCAAACCTACCTGCATTAGAGGCTTTTTTTGAGGACGTTGAAAGGCGAGAAGTTGATGCCTTATATTGCCTCGGAGATTTGGTCGGATACAATATCTGGCCTAATGAGGTGGTTGAGGAAATACGTAAGCGTGAAATACCTACCATTACCGGAAATTATGATTTCGGAATAGGAAAAAGCAGCGACGATTGTGGTTGTGCTTATAAAACAGAAGAAGAAAAGGCAAATGGAACGATTTCTATCCAATTAACTAACGAACTCATTACCGCTCAAAACAGGGCTTACTTGAGAACGCTTCCAGCTCATATCAAATTAGAGTTTCAATTGAATGATGCTAAACTAAATCTTCTTTTGGTTCACGGAAGTCCAAGACGCGTTAATGAATATCTATTTGAAGATCGTGCTGAGAAAAGCATGGTTCGCATACTCAACGACGCAGATGCAGATGTGCTTTGTTTTGGGCATACACACAAGCCATACCATCGCATTTTTGAAGTCACCGAAAGCGGAACCCCTCAGTTTAAGCATGCGATAAATTTAGGCTCTATCGGCAAGCCAAAGGATAGTGATAACCGGGGCAGTTATGTGATTTTAAATCTTGATGAAAACAGCTCCGTTCTAAATAAAGACAGCATTGCTGTTGAATTTGTAAAGTTTGAATATGATATTGAAAAAGCTGCAAAAGCGGTTGAAGACAGTATTTTACCCAATTCTTATGCTGATAATTTGAGAAACGGCTATTAATAGGTGCAAAAAATGGAACACACAAATACTACGTATTACTCCAAAGAGCATATCTGGATAACTGTTGAAAATGAGATTGGCACCGTTGGTATTACGGCATATGCGCAAAGCGAGCTCGGCGAGATTGTGTATGTCGATTTACCCGAAGTAGGTGACAGCTTTCAACAGGATGAAGTATTCGGGTCTGTAGAGGCTCTTAAGACCGTTAGTGATCTTTTCATGCCCGTTTCAGGAGAAGTTATTGCAATTAATGAAACCTTGGTGTCGCATCCAGAGCAGGTTAATGAAAAACCTTTCGAAGAAGGTTGGGTGATCAAAATTCAGATAACGAATCTGAATGAACTCTCAAACTTGTTAAGACAAGACGAATATCAAAATTTGACAAACTAAATGAAAACTCAAAAGAAACTAAGTTTTTTAGATAAGAATTTAACCCTATGGATTTTCTGTGCAATGGCAATTGGAGTGGGGATAGGCTATTTCTTTCCCACTTTTCCCAATATCATCAATGGGTTCAGTAGTGGATCTACTAATGTACCTATTGCAATAGGGCTAATCTTGATGATGTATCCGCCTTTAGCAAAAGTGAATTATGCACTCCTTCCCAAAGTGTTTAAGAATACTAAAATCTTGTCTATTTCATTAATTCTTAACTGGGTTGTTGGACCGGTTTTGATGTTTGTTTTAGCTATTACTTTTTTACGAGATTATCCGGAGTATATGGTGGGCTTGATTTTAATTGGTTTAGCGCGTTGTATTGCAATGGTATTGGTGTGGAATGATCTTGCAGAAGGAAACAGTGAATATGGTGCCGGACTCGTTGCTTTAAACAGTATATTTCAGGTCTTTGCGTATAGTTTTTATGCGTGGGTTTTCATAACCGTTCTTCCCCCATATTTTGGTTTTGAAGCAGCCATTGTAGATATTTCTATAGCAACAATTGCTGAAAGTGTGGCTATTTATCTAGGTATTCCATTTGCTCTAGGGATCTTAAGCAGACTGATATTGGTAAAATGGAAAGGAGAAAGCTGGTATACCAACACGTTTATCCCTTCAATTTCTCCAATAACATTAATTGCATTGCTATTCACGATAGTGATTATGTTTTCCCTGAAAGGAGAATTGATTGTTGAAATTCCTATGGATGTCTTAATTATCGCTGTGCCTTTACTCATTTATTTCACGTTGATGTTTATCATTGGCTTCTTTGTTACCAAAGCCACGGGTGCTGCGTATGATAAAACTACTTCTGTAGCTTTTACTGCAGCCGGTAATAATTTTGAGTTGGCCATCGCAGTTGCTATTGCGGTTTTTGGTCTGAATTCCGGACAAGCTTTTACCGGGGTAATAGGCCCCTTAGTTGAAGTCCCAGCCTTGATTCTGTTGGTTCGGGTTTCATTCTGGTTGCGGAAAAAATATTATAAGTAGATTTAAAAAATATGTAAATAATAAGTGACTTTCAAATTCTTTTATCCTTAGCATTCTTATCAAAAGCAATCAAGTTAAACAACTCCCGCACCCCAAATTTATCTTCCAATTCTGTAGCATTTAGATTGGTGGTGATGTGGGTTTTGACCTTATATTTTATGGTAATATCTTTGGTGAGGTTGTGAATCTATATTTTCTTTTTTGTGACTATACTACACTCTGCAACTTCTTTAGAGTTCTAAAATATTTATAAAATTGATATTTATGTAAAATTTTACGTAATTTTGCACATAAATAATTTTAGTTATGAAAACAATACTGTATTTGACCGATCTTTATTTCAAGGCAAAGGGAAGAAATTACTATGAAGAAGATCTGTTTATCACCTCTAAACTAAGGGAACATTTCAATATCCTGATAGGGAATCCTCAACAGTCGATTGCCTTGCTGGAAAATGCAGACCTGATCGTCTTTAGAAATACTGGAGCCGTAATTGGATATCAGGAATATTTTGACCGTTTTGTAGATACTGTGAGAAAAGAGAACATCAATATTTTCAATTCATTTGATGGTAAGGCCGATATCAAGGGAAAACAATATTTATTGGATTTGATGGAAACCGAATATCCCGTTATTCCTACTGTAGAGGATATTTCAAACATTGATGCCCTTGGTAATCCCGAGAAGTATATTGTCAAGATAAAGAATGGGGCCGATTCCATAGGAATGGAGGTTTTGACCAAGGAAGAACTATTAAAAGCAAAACCCGATGGAAAACTCATCCAACCATTTTTGGATTTTGAATATGAAGTTTCTTTCTATTATCTAGATGATCAATTTCAATATGCATTGTACGCGCCCCAAAAGGACAAGCGCTGGGATCTTCAGGAATACGATGCTACCCCAGAAGATTTGGAATTTGCCAAACAATTTATACAGTGGAATGACATCAAAACGGGAATTACCCGAGTGGATGCCTGTAGAATGAGTGGTGGTTCCCTGCTTTTGGTAGAATTGGAAGACCTAAACCCATTTCTATCCATTGAACTGCTTTCGGAAGAAAAACGGAATATATTTATGGATAACTGGGTAGCGGTATTGAAAAAACGCACATAATTTTTTGGTAACCAGAATTGGTTCAAAAACCTTTAAAAATAGTATAAGATGAAAAACAAAGCACCTTTAAGTCCCTCGTTGCGAATAGAAAATACGGTTTATATTTCCGGACAGGTTGGGATTAATCCGCAAACTTCAAAATTGTCCAATGAAAGTTTTGAAAATGAAGTAAAGCAAATGATGGACAATCTAAAACTACAACTGGAAAACAATGATGGAGATTTTAGTAATTTGGTGAGTGTCATTGCCTACTTAAAAAGTATGAAAGACTATGAAACCTTCAATACCATCTACAGCACCTATTTTAAGGATAAATTTCCGACAAGGACGTGTATCGCCGTATTGGATTTACCACTTGGGGCTTCCGTGGAAATTTCAGGAATAGCATACATTCCTCAGCGTAAGTAAACTACTTCGGGGCAAGCCTACTAAGCATTCAAAGGAAACTTACTAATAGATTTCGACGCGAGCGTCGGAGCATATAAATCTCGATTATCGAGTAAAATGTTATGAGAGCAATTGTTTTAAAGAAAAACGGAAATGTCAATCAGCTTAACTATACTGAACTTCCATTGCCAAGCCTAAAAGAAGGCGAAGTGCTTGTGCAGACCAAAGCTATTGGCATAAACCCCATAGATTTAAAAACAAAAGACGGCAAGGGAATCTATATTAAGCTACAGGATGAAAACCCACTTATTTTAGGTTGGGAACTTTCGGGGGTGGTCACCCAGTCTCGTTCAGAAAAGTTTATTGAAGGTGACGAGGTTTTTGGACTTATAAACTTTCCCGGACACGGAAAAACCTATGCCGAATATGTAGCTTGTCCTGCTACTGATTTAGTAAAAAAACCTTCAAACTGTTCGCATTTTGAAGCTGCCGCAACAAGCTTGGCTGCTTTAACTGCGTATCAATCGTTGGTTCATCTCGGAGGATTAAAATCCGAGCAAAAAATCCTGATCCACGCTGCTTCGGGTGGTGTCGGTCATTTTGCCGTACAGATTGCAAAACATCTGGGTGCTTATGTGGCAGGAACTTCCTCTGAAAAAAACAAGGAATTCGTTTTAAGTTTAGGTACTGATAAGCATCTCGATTATAAAACTGATGAGCTGGAAAAAGAGCATAACGACTATGATATCGTGCTGGATATGGTAGGCGGGGATACCATAGACCGTTCCATTCCATTAATAAAAAAGGAAGGCATTCTTATTTCCATTCCCTCTGGCAAGAATAATTCAGTCACGGAAAAAGCCTCAAAAAATGGAATTAAAGGATTAAAATTTACGGTGAAATCCGATGAGAATGATATGAAGGTAATCGCCGATTATTTGCAAGATGGGATTCTAAAACCCCATATTTCAAAAATAATTGAATTTAATGCTATGGAGGATGCCCACGCTCAAATAGCGGCCGGTCATACCGTTGGTAAAGTCATAGTTAAGTTATAAAAAATAATATGAACACGATAGAGAAAGCAGGAATATTGGCGATTGCGGCAAAGCTGCAAAATATATTGGACACCTTAAGGGATGCAGGTAATTTATTTTATCAGGCACACGATATCAATTTTGAGACCAAATGGTTTCCTCCCATATACGTGCTTTCCATAGTCAATCAATTAAGTGTAACGGAACTGGCAAAGGAAATCGGATTAAGCCATCCCGCAGCGATAGGCTTATTAAAAGAAATTGAAAAAAATGGGCTTATTTCTTCCGTGAAGGATAGTCGTGATGAGCGAAAGCGTAACCTAATGCTCAGCCCTAAAGGACGTGAAATGGTAGCCAAACTAAAGCCTTATTGGGATAGCATCGCCAGTACCCTCTCTGACGTGACAGCCAATCCACATAACCTTTTTATTGCCCTTACTGAAGTTGAGATGCGACTGGATGAAAAGCCACTTTTGGAAAGGCTCAATGAAAAAGCAGACAAAATTTTAAAGCAATCCAAAGATAAGGAGTTTACCATAGAAAGATGTGATAATTCATTTACTCTAAATTTGGCCAAAGCCATAGAGCGTGAACTATTATCGCATCAGACGGACAAAGAAATTAATCCAAACGTGATAGAAAGCAAACCAAGTTATTTTCTGGCCAGTCTCAATGGTTTGCCCACAGGGTTCATCAATATACAAATTACAAATTATGGAATGAAAATCGATTCTATTGCTGTGCTGGAACAGTATAGAAATCAAGGGGTAGCAAAACATTTAATACAATACATAAAACAGAATACTCCCAAAACGAAACTGATTAAAGCCACCTGTGCAATTCATCAAAAAAGTTTTTTTGAGCATTTAGGTTTTGTACTTAGGAAATCTCATAAAGAACATAACAGGATAACGATGGAACTTAAAATGGTTTAGTGTCAAAAGAATATTTTTAATATGAAAAGAGAAAAGACAAACGTACAAATAATTCCTTATGAGGATTCCCATAGAGTTGCCTTTAGGGATATCAATTACCAGTGGCTTACCCAATATTTTGAAGTCACTGAATATGACAAACCTTTTTTTGAGAACCCTCGAAAAGAAATCCTAGATAAAAGCGGCTATATTTTCCTGGCTTCCCTAGAAAATGAAATTGTGGGCTCTGTTGCTTTGGAACGAATAACGGACAAACAATACACTTTGGCAAAAATGGGAGTGAAATCAGGTTTTCAAGGGTTAAGGATTGGGCAGTTATTAATGGATAAATCCTTGGAAAAAGCTGAGGAATTGAATCTGGAGAGCTTGGTTCTCTATACCAATCATCAACTAGTACAGGCATTAAATTTGTATTGCAAGTATGGTTTCCGATTCGAGAGGCTTAAAAATCCATTAGTGGAGAGAGCTACTATAAAAATGGTTAAGAAGTTTATGTACTAATGAATAAATATCATTCACGTTTATCCTTACTATCCTGATCAAAAGCAATCAGGTTAAACAACTCCCGCATCCTACTGCGTACCCGCACTCCATATTTATCTTCTAATTCTGTAGCATTTAGATTGGTGGTGATGTGCGTTTTTATTTTGTGTTTTAAAAAGAGTTCATAGCGGTTACAAAGTATTTCTCCCATCACATTGCAATCCTTACCATAATGCCGGCCGATGGCTTCGGTACCCAGATCATCAAAACAATAAAAATGTCCATCGCCGTGCTGCTGAATGACTTTATACCCTAGATGGTTAAAAGCAAAGGTGATGTTTCTACAGGGAATGACTTCATAATGGCGTTGATGGGGAATCATGTATCTTATGAGCTTCATTAAGCTGGTTTTACCACAACCTACGGGACCCGAAAGAATCAATCCTTTTTTGGGGTCCAGATGCATGGCCGCGCAATTGGTTTTATCGGCAATAAAATAGTTACAAAGCTTAAACAGTAAAGGGTGATCTGATTCATAAATTTTAAAATGAGGTCCAAAAAGTAATTTCCCTTTAGCATCCAGATACACGAGCATTTTCTGAAAATCATAGATTATTTTCTTGCCTTGCATCCTGCCTAATGGGTAGGTGATGCCA
>Ga0207888_100400_pt1 | contig 16354 bp, 6 predicted proteins | sample LinPmetageLP43_FD_184055 | JGI IMG/M metagenome (GOLD analysis project Ga0207888, IMG submission 184055) | Marine viral communities from the Pacific Ocean - LP-43 (SPAdes) | ecosystem: Environmental > Aquatic > Marine > Oceanic | place: Pacific Ocean | collected 2010-08-27 | reverse complement strand
GACGGCAGACGCCGCGAATAGCTTTGCTATTGTCTTTGCGGAAGTTGGCGATGGTCTTGAAATCGGGCATCAAGCGCCCGGTCAACCACATCAGTTCGATGTTGCGCTGGGCTTCACGCTCCAGACGACGGCTGGATTGAGTACGGTTCAGGTATCCGTAGATATAGATCTTCAGCAGGATCGCAGGGTGATAAGCAGGTCTGCCGGTTTCGGCTGGAATCACGCCACCGAAACCCAATTTGGCTAGGTCGAGTTCATCGACGAAGACATCGACCACGCGCACTGGATTGGTATCGCTGACGTAGTCGTCGAGGCTTTCGGGAAGCAAGGGTGCTTTGACCTCGGTGTTCACCCTGGATAAACCGTTTCATGGGATTCCCTTGCGATGGAATTGCCAGAAATCATAGCAAGGATTTGTCAGGACGTTTTTACACACCCTGGGCCAAAAGCAGACGCTGAAAGTAGTCTACGGATCCAGGGTTACTCATTGCTAAGTTGAGGGTCTGCCGCCCCGCTTGCTTCGGCCAATCTACTTAGTTAATACTGTGATGTAGGTCGGCCACTCACCAGCAGCGGCCATGTTGGTGATGCTGAAGCTATCCAGCATCGCTTTGGCTTGGCCTTCATAGCCTTGATAGAAATCAAAACCCAACTGGTCTTTATAGTGCGTGCGGGCCAGCCAGTAGCCCATACCTTGATCAAGAAATATCTTGCTCTGCAGCCCTGACGCCCAATCCACCGTAATCACCCTTCCGTGCTGTAAATCGCGCGATCTTTGTTTGATCTCTAGGTCGAGCGACGTGTTCATTATGCTACCCAGCCAGAGCTTCATCACTGCGACGAGATCCTCAGCCTCCTTCCAGTCATGGTTGAGCGAGCTCGGAATTTGAGTGTTAGCGGGTTCTAACGTCTGAATTTTTAGAGTCGCTAGCCGGTCGCTTTTGAACAGTGAGAGGAAACTGCCTAGCAGCATCACCGACCAAGGAGATTTCAGATAACGATCTGAATAACTAATAGACACCGCTTCGTCGCTTTTGATGCGCTGCATTAGCTCAGGCACTTCACTTGAGAACAGTTTTTCCACACGCATTTTCAAACTGCTAACAGGACCATTCAATTGGTTAGTGATTTCAAGAATCTTTGCACCTGTCTCGACAGCACTCCATGCTGCAGTGTTGATTTCTTTGGTGATGATTGCTGGTAAAGCATTGGATGTTACCCACGTGCTGGTGTCATTAGCGTCTAACCATTGCTCGCCTGGCAGGCAAGCTTCTTCGGTAGAACTGAATAGACTTTGAGTACGAGTTGAACAGAAAATTTGGGCTACCAACGGCACACCATATTGGTTCCATTGTTCATCCATCTCATACACTTTGATTCCGAGTTTGGCCAAAACAGCCAAGCTCTGTTTAGCCTCCTGGGTTAGCGTTTCCAGTGCTTGTACGCCTATACGCACCTGAAGCTTGTCGACCAATTGCCAAGTCAGAATTTTGTCCCGGAACGACGGTAGATTGAGATCCCAGTCCTTAACGTCTCCACGCAAGCCGAGCTGGATAATAGTTTTGCCATTGCTGTTATCGGCCTTATTGATTGCTGACCGAATGTAGCGATGCGGCCCTACTGAGCAATAGGCAGCTCCGGCAATACCCGCGAATATTTCTGGCAAACTGAGGTAGCTTAAAAACTCATTGACCTCAAGCCATTGTTTGGCAGCTCTGCGATCCAGCTCCTCCAGTTCGACACGACTGTCTTTGCTCGCTAGGCAGCATGAGCAGATGTTCTCGCAATCAGCACGACACTCCAGTTTTCTGTCAGCTCTATTTAATAGGCTCACTACATCGTTAAGCCCAGCCAAGGCAAAGCCTGCGCCGCCACTGACTTGGTCAAAGATCTGAATCACAGAGCGCCCTTGGCCTGTCTGTAAATCTTTATCCAGTCGAAAGCTAAAGCCCATTTCGGTGCTACTAATACCCAATTGATCCGCGATCACCTCACGCAAAGCTACGGCCATAGTAGTTGCAATGACCTGGTCTTGGTCAGTATCCGATAACCACATGCCAGTTTTTGGGCTTTTAAGGCACAGCTCGAACACGTCAGTTTGGATTTGATAGCCCAAGTAAACATTAGCCTTTACCGTTGCGCCCGAGCAGTCCTTTTCCTTACGGCTACCAGAAATTCCGCCAACAGGACGATGAAATTTATCCGCTTGAAGCCCTATAGGAATATCGCCTGAGATAGTCATCGACTCCGCCCGACCGCAGGTCATGCACACCGCATAACCTTTTTCATGTTCACCAGACGAATGATAGAAAACCTTGCCTTCATGACCGAACCGTATGTGACCGCAACGGCTATCGGGTAGTGCTTGTGACTCGCCCAGCAGTTGTATGCGGGGCCGTTCAATCCGAATAAATTTTTGTGAGTTAATGTCGTTGCTGGTGGGCTCGAAGAAGTCGGTTACAAAGCCAGCGGGTCTGAGCACCATTTTCCGCTCATTGATTTTGATCTCAGCCTGACAGTGCGAGCATTTAAGCTCATTGCTATTGCTGTAAGCATTTTCCACCACGCCACCAGCGCCGCATTCACCGCAGCGCCAAGCCATATCGAATTTTTGGTTTTGATTAAACTGCATGCTGACACCGGCGGAGCGGTACACACGACCGTCAATAACGACTTGGGAGCCTGGCGCATATTCGCGAATGGCAATATTGAGACCACGAGATGGCTGTTCTTTGGCATTGAAGATATTGTCTTCGCGACTGTTATCAGCCTTCTGCTTATTTTGGTTTATGAAGTCCTCAATGTTGTAGGTATTAAGGCTGACAACATCTGTGGGGAAACCATATCCAGGGAGGAAAGCACGGGAGGCAAGGTCACGAAGTAGGTACTCATTCTCATGACGCTTCAGCTCAAGGCTCAGTGCCTTCTTGTAGGCCTGGTCAGTGGCAGTTAGTAATTTTTCATTGAGCTTGCGATATTCATTGATCCAGCATGCTTGAATATCTTCAAGAATTACTAATGAATCAGCGCAAATTGAAACTAATGAACGGCCGCTCAGCCCGGTACCCTTAACCAGCATTTGTATCGGATCAACGATCTCGGCTGGCTGGCTTTGCAGCCAATCTACGAAGTCGCTGCACGGCGACTCATCGCCATTAAAGAACCACTTAACCGTCAGTTTTGTCCGATCACCGTCAGAGTTGGTCTGCGAGCGGAGGAACATGGACAGCAGTAGCGAGTTCACATGGCGCTGAACGATACGGTCGGAACTCAATGTAATACTCGGCGCGGGTATAGCCGTAATGAAGGGCCATTTCGGCTGGCTGAAAGTACGTTGATTATGTGGGTCTGCCTTGCATAAGGTGTAGGCAAACGCGCGGGCTTCGCTGCGGCGTCCTGCACGGCCGGCCCGCTGCAAGTAGTTAGCCGGGTGTGGAGGAACATTATTCATTACGACGGCTGAAATACCGCCAATATCCACACCCATTTCCATAGTAGTTGAGCAGTTCAGTACGTTAATCTTTCCGCGTTTGAAAAGTTCGACGTAGTTGTCCAGCTTGACTGAAGATTGCTGCGCGGAGTGTTCAGCGGTGCGGTAGTAGAAGCCGCCTTCAACCGTGCGATCCGACACGTCCGTCCAGAGGTTTTCATCACGAAGTTTTTTTATCTCTAAGTCTTGAGCAACCAGGTTACGAATTTGAGTCAATTTAGGCGTAGCGCTGCCATCGGTACGGAGCTTGGACAGCGCAGGTAGTTTTACCGGCGTGCAACGGTAATCGCGCGCCATGAGTTTGACCGGCAAATACGGAGTCAGACCGCGGAACGTGGTATCGAATAGGCGCTGTGTCAGTGGGCAAACCCAAGCCTCCCTTGGCAAGGCGAAGGTCAGTGTATTTACATTAAGTGCATACCCCTCTCCGGACGACTCAAGGATATTGGCTAGGATCAAATCTTTCCATGCGGACTCTAACCAAAGATTGATCTTGTCGCGGTCCACAGAAATGGTTCGGTTTAGCCCCGTAGCTAGCGCAAGCAGCTTGACCAGTCGGCTGCCCGCACCCGGTTTTATCTGCGGCCATTTTCTGCTGGTCGTGCTCTCTACGATGTCACGGGTCGGGGGAAATAGTGTTTTTGCGGTAAAACGGCTGCCCATCCAAGACTGCATAGTGCGATCTAGATTAATGAAAGTGTTTTCACGCACATAAAAATCTAGAGCTACCTTGAGAAAGTCCTTCCAGTCGGCCAACGTCAGGTTAGTTTTGGCATCAGCTGAATTACCTTTAGCAGCGCACGCCTTTGTTTCGAGCCAGAAATTAGGAGCGGTTTGAATTTTTTCTAGACCCGCGTAGCCGACTTTGACCAGTCCCAATGTTTCAGTGCTGTTCTGATTTTTTGGTCTGCGACCATATTCGCGTGCAAGTAGTAAACGGGCCATGGTGCCAGCTGCTTTGTTTCCCTCAAACAGCATGGGGTTGGCGTACTTGTTGTATTCGAGAATTGATCCGTCGATATCCTTCGAACTAGCCAGCTCATGGACCATTTCATCCCAGCTCAATACCGCATCTTTACTGCAACTGCCGGCGCCAGCTTTCAATTGTTCAGCTTTGGCTCGAATATTGGCGGCAACTGCGGCCATTCCCATCTTTTCAAGCTTGTCAGCCTGCTCTATGAGTTCTATGTAGTTACCGGTAGGAATATCTTGTGGTACTGACTCTATCTTTGCCTGTGCATTACGCAAAGTTTCGAACACCAAACCGCGCAATCGTGAACGTTCGGCCTCTTGCTGCATGCGTACGGCCATCCGAGCAGTGCCCTGACGGCTGTCGGTGAAGGTGATTAGCTTACGGCCACGGCCAGGCAGCTCTTCAGGTGACTTACCATCACAGTCTTCTTTGTCCGGATCTGGACAGAACTCCAAGACGGTTGGCACTGCGTTAGCTACATAAAAAGGGGCGCCGAGATATGCCTTGCGTAGGTAGTCCCGACCATCCGAAATAGCTAACTCGCAGTGACTGCAACACGATTCTTTTTCTTGAGCGGCGATGACATAAATACAATTATCGCCAGTAAGTACGCCCAGCTTTTGTGTTTCCAAATCCAGTTTATAAGAAACATACGGCTTGTGAGCCACAGGCAGACCGGCCAGAACCATTTTCTGCGAGCGGCTGTGTTTGGCAGCCGAAGTAATCTCCTGATTTAACGGAGTGTCTTCCTCAGTATTTTCGTAATGCAGAGCAAACTCGTCCCCTGCATGGGGGCTGAGCTGCTGCAGCTCCCCTGCACGGTCCTCCGCCAGCAGGTGCGGAGTCTTGCAGTCGTTACAAAATCCCAGTTCATATACCGGGGCACGGCACTCGCAGCGCGCCTGCCGGGTAACGTACACATTGCCAAACGGCCAGTCGGTCAAATGCTTCGACTTGGCGCTGCACTTTGGATCTACGCAGGCCCATAAGCCATGCAGCATGCGCTGGAATAAATGGATACGTAGCTTAAGAAATGGTGGTTCCTTCGCACTCCGACGTGTACCCGTTAGCAGGTCTAGCCAATTGAGGAGCTCACGTTGGCGTCCCTCTTGACTTGGGCTTTTCAGCTCATCGGCAACGTAACTAACGAGATCGTTTAGATCTAACGGTTTATCACTACCGACTATGGCGTGTCGTAATTGGCGAGCGATATGACTAGTTGTAAGTGCGCCGAAACGATCAGCTGAAACGTCTGCGGTTGCGTCAATCTCACGTAGAGCCTGGAGCTCTAATTTCTGCGGGTTACAGTTCTGCTGGATGTCAGGCCAAATGCGCGAGCCACTAATAACTTCAACTTGATCCAAACGTACGCCCGCCAAACTGGCCAAATAAGCCTGAAGGTTCTCTCTTGCATCTTCACCGGCGATGGTTGCCGAGGTGGCAATAAAGCGAACCTGTTCCGGATTTCTTCCAAAAGCTTGTACAACACGGCGCAGTAGCAGCGACATTTCTGCCGCCTGTGAGCCTATGTAGGTATGGGCTTCATCCAATACGATCCAGCGCAGGGATTGCTCGCGGCGAGATATATCGAGTATGGGGCTATCGACTTGACGCACCAGCATGTACTCAAGCATGGTGGCATTGGTCATTAATATTGGCGCAGGTTCTTTGCGCAGCAACTCGCGCGAGAGAATTTGGTTAGGTTTGGTCTGCTGATCCTTACGAACAATGGTCGCGCTTTCTTCTGTTTTACCATTATACAAACAAAAACGAATGTCTTGGCCATAGTCGCGTGTCCAGGCATCCAGACGCTCTTGTTGTGAGTTGATTAGCGCATTCAATGGATAGAGAAAGAGCGCGCGTACTCCTATGAGTGGCTTTTGACATTTCTCGCGCTCACGTACCAGATCCTCAAGAATCGGCACCATAAAACACTCGGTTTTACCCGAACCTGTACCGCTGGTGATCACCGCCGACATTGGCTTGTTACTCAGTAGCGTTTGCCAAGCATGTAGCTGATGGACGTAAGGCCTTGCCGTTCCTGGAAACTGATAGGCATGAGCATTTTGCAGGGTATTCAATAGGCTTGGTGAAAGCAGTGATCCGCGCAAGTCCGCCAAGGTCTTCCCAGACTCTCGCCAGCCGAAAGTGTGCTCAAATACTGGCGGCGCTAGAAAGCAACCCTCGGCGCCAAGCTCGTCGCTCATCTGCTCGGCTAAATGATGGCGCAGGCCGGTATCATTAATACCCAGTACGCTAAGTGTGGCTTCACGGGTACGGCTTAAGCTTTGTTCAATTAAATCCTTGAAAGACTGCATTACAACTCCTCAGGCGTCATCAGACGAGGCCAGCAAATACGAAACCATCATGGCGTGAACACAGGTATACCAGGCCTGCCGATCAAAATCAGAAAGCATGCGAATGGAAAATTTAAGGTAAGCCATGTCCCCTGGGAGGACTGAAAGTGTGGTTTTGCCCGCAGTGACATAAGCCATGAAAATCGGTAAATAGGTCACAGCATCAGAAAACTCAATTAGCGAGAGAGCTGTAACAAGACGCGGCAGATCTTGCTTATCTGCCCACTGGGAAAGTTCTTGGCCTAATTCGGTAGGCCACCTCTGGTTGGACTCATGGTTACGCCGCAGATCTTGATACCAGCCGGGGAGGACATGTTCTAGTGGCGCTTTGGTGAGACTACGTTTGTCCCCCGTAGACAGATAGTCTCCTAGGTAGTCGAAGCCCGAGACAACGCTACGCAACACTGTCTTACGGTTGTTTTCGAGGTTTTCGATCATGGCGCTGGGTAAGCCTAGTTGAGTGAGCCAGCCACGAAAATAGGCATAGGTAGAAACCCAAAGCGGTAGTGGTAGGCACTCCCAGATAACGGCCAGTTCGTCACGAATGCGACCACAGAACGTCTCGTCCATTTCTAAACGAAATACGGCCGCAGCTAAAGCGGATGGATTGCGGGAAAGTGAAAGCCAGCTTTCAAACGAGGAGAGCGGTAAATGGCTGAAATTCTGCTTGATATCTGCCAAGTACTGCCAGCCACTGTGGTTGAGGTCGCCGGCCATGGCCGCAATCTGGTCGTCGATCACTCGCGGTGCATTTAGAGGATGGAAAAGCTGCGTGGCCCGATGCAGGGAGTGCACATCGCCAGAGTTGTCAGCGATGGTTGTCGATGGGATGTAGAGTTGCGGTCGGAACTGGACAGCAGAGTCCTTGGCTGGATACAGCAACCATGGACCGTTGCTCTGCATTGCATAGGTCGGCTCAAACCAGCCGGTGCCTACCCCTTCGCTGGTACGCTCAGAGACTCGTACAGGCGCACGCTTTGGGTCTGGCAATAGCATCGCCTCGACCTTCGCATCAGACATAATTCCAGTGCTGGCTATGGCAGTGATAGAAAACATCGTCAGACCTTCCCACTGGATGCGGCCGTTGTAACGACGCACATTAAGTCGCAGTAGGCGTTGTTCTGTTTCTAGCGTCAGTTGGATGTAGGCATCTTGTTCGTTAACTGCGCCGAGCATTTGCAGCATATCGCTCTGGTAGCTGAATAAATTAAGCAGCAGCGGTGTCGGACCGACATGGATCACATAGTGACGCTTGGGGTTTGGCTTGGCCTGGCTGATTAGCTCCAGTTGCAGATGGAAGTCTTGGCCTTGAGTAAGTCCAGATGACAGGGCAATTCGCATTCCCAGTAGCTCATCAAGAATCAGCTCGCGATTGCTCGATGGGTTTTCATCGTGACCGATTAAACGCGCACCTTGATACGGGTAAGGTAAGCGCAATCTCATGGGCTCAATGTTTGAGTCGCTACTGACCTCTAGTGTGAAGTTTGCCGGCGGTTCTTCACCTTTAGCTTTCAGATAGATTAAGCGGCCATGATCCGACTCGCCATCACGCGTTGTCAGGTCGCTGTTGCGGATCTGCAGCTGTAGCCCTTGTCCGTTACGCACTAACATCCGTGCGGGTTGATCGTTGATGGAGGGAAACAGCGACAGGGTAAAACCATCAGGCAGCACGCCGAAACGGCGGTGCAACAGCGTTTTCCCCTGAGCAGAACGAATGCAATAACGCATAATCCCGGCACGATTTGCGCTACGCATATCACCCACGCTTTGTCCGTTGGCAAGCTGCAGCAACTGATCCTGGCGATAAGAGTATTCTGCTGGTAACTCGAGGCGTGGCCAGCCGATAAATATGCTACTGGGGTTTGAGTCAAACAAGGAGTAGGTGCCAATCAGACATGGCTTCGAGGCCGCGTCTACGGATTGATTCAACTCAATCTGGTAAAACTCATCGGCCTTGCGAATACCCAGATCCTGGCTCGCCTCAATCCAGTATGCCCCGGATGCCTCTCGCGCCAGTTCGGTCGCCCTGCCGTTCTCGACGACAGCCCCCTGAGGCACTCTAATGCGCACGCTGCTTGCGGTTAGGGCGCAAGAGGCATTAGCCACCAAGTACCAATTATCACTACTCGACTCAAATATTAGTAGCTGCTCATCGATATCGAGAGCGCTATCGTCAAAATGAAATACATGTACCTGTCGACCATGTTCGAGGAAACGCAAGCTCACGGGTTCAGCAATATTTTTACGGGCCAGCGTGATCTGGGGGTTAGGGAAACGAACCTTTAAGCCACCTTCAACTAATTGCCCATAAACAGCGCCACCTCGCGCTAGAAGCTGCTCACCCTCATAGAAGCCCAGCTCTAGTCGAGTACTACTGAGAAGGCTGATATCAATGGTTAATACGGTCTCGGTAGGCAGCACCAGTTCACTGCGTATGTGCCACTCTGATAGCTGACCATGAAGCCGGTGTTCGCAACTAAAGTCGCGGGTCTTGGCTAATGCTTCTGAACGCTCCTGACGGCGCTGGACGGCATCTTTCAGCCATTCATTCATCAGAGTTCGGGCATTTGCTTCATCTAGAGGAATGGGGAAGTCCGAAGGCCAGCCCGGATTGTGTGTATCAAGATATGCCGCAGGGTCTGTTTGATCTTTGAGCGAATAGTGCTCAGCCAGCGCCATTAGCTGATCAATAATCGCAGCCAGCAATTGCCGAGTTTCTAAGTTGCGGAAAGTTTGCGGTAGGTAGGTTTCGCAATCGGCCATCAGATCGCTGGTGGTGCGTCGGCCACCTTCGGTTCGGTAGTAATGCTTTAGTCCTTTACGTACGGCGCGACCGAAACCATGGGTTTCGCTTTGAACCAGCATCCAGGGCAAACCACCTTCAGCGAACAATGAGCCAAGCCAGTCACGACCATTTTCGCGCTGCCTAATTGGGCGCCCCCAATACTCAAGACCTTTGCTCGTCATCGCAGCATGCTGCTGAGGGCTCAAGTCATGCCCTAGGCGTTTTTCTGGGCCTGCCCAAGACCAGCCGCCATCTTGTGCATCATATTCACGGCGAAAGTATTCAGCGACGAATAAGCAAAAACACGCAGCCCAATTACTGCCGTGAATAGGGTGCGAAGCCAGCATGAAGTTTTGCCGAAGAGCTTCCTTTAATGATAGGTACTCTTGCTCGGAAACCTGATATCCATAAAGCGGTTTTTCATTTGGGCCTTTGAATAGGCCACGGGTGAAAAAAAACTCAGTCAGCCAGGCTTTTAGCGGATTAGTGGCATGGGGGCGAGACGGCATAAAACATCCTTGAAATGCTGGCTGGGCAAGTCGCATGCGCTCGCACACGAGTCCTAGTAGGAACAGTACTGTTTTTTTTGTAAATAGGTCTACATTTTGCGGCGTTATTCATATTTAACATCCACGCTTCACACCGAGTAGGCCCCGTATTCAAGTCACATCGCGATTGGCTGCATCCTGATTGGATGCAGCCAATGACGGGGCACTGCTGTCGGCCATAAGCGGACTTTTCAACAGATACCGACGAAACGCCTCAGCGGCACCAGGATCGCCGATCAAAAGGCGCTATTGTGCGTTGATTGCTGGTCGGGATGTTGGCCAGGCCTACAGTAATAGTCATCGGCACCTTTCAGCCCCTTTAAAAATAGACCTTTTGTGCCTGCTTAGGCGCTATCCTTGAGATGGGATCGAATTCGGCGCAATGGAAGAGGGATGACATGCGTGTTGCAAGGTTGAAAGTGGAAAATTTTCGAGGGATTAGAAATGCAGACATTCTTCTTCCTGATCATGCGGTGATCGTCGGCGACAACAACATAGGGAAGTCCACTCTTCTCGAGGCGATTGACCTTGTTCTTGGGCCGGAGCGCTTGTCACGTCGTCCGGTTATTGATGAACACGATTTCTACGCTAGCGAATACATTGGTCCAGAGGGGCAGCCTGTCCCCATTAACATTGAGCTCGTGATTACTGGATTGAATGCAGACCAGGAAATGCGCTTCAGAGACCACCTTGAATGGTGGGATAACAAGCACTCTAAGGTTCTCGAAGGACCTCCAGCTCAGGGGACAGATGCAGAAGCTGTTCAAGCCTGCCTACGCGTTGGTTTCACCGGTGGGTATGACGCCGAGGAAGATGATTTCATTGGCTCAACGTGCTTCGCATCTCCTGAAAGGCAAGACGGTACATTTGATGCCTTTCGTAACACTGACAAACGAGAGTGCGGGTTCCTTTACCTTCGAACTGTGCGCACTGGCAGTCGAGCTTTAAGCCTAGAGCGGGGCTCGTTGCTCGACATCATCCTGAGGTTACAGCAGGAAAAGAACTTCAAGATCTGGGAGGACTTGCTTGTCGAACTTCGGGACCTTGAGGTTGCCGAAAAGCCAGAACTTGGGATCAGCAACATCCTTTCAAGTGTACAGGCCGCTATCAGGAGCTATATGCCGTCTGATGGCGGTACTAATCCCCATATGCGGGTATCTGACCTCACAAGAGAGTCTCTTCGTCGGACACTCACAGTGTTCATGGCCACCGGTGCTCAACGTAGTGACGGCAGCGAACATGCAGCACCGTTTCAACATCAGGGCACCGGCACGATAAACATGATGGTTCTAGCGCTGCTATCACTCATCGCTGAGCTGAAGCAGAACGTCATCTTTGCAATGGAGGAGCCAGAAATTGCCATCCCTCCTCATATCCAAAAACGCATCATCAATGGCGTCCGGGGTAAGTCAGCCCAAGCCCTGTTCACGTCGCATTCTCCGTACGTGCTTGAAGAGTTCGCACCACACCAGATCGTCGTAGTCAGCAGGCAAGAAGGACATCTTGAGGCAAGAGCGGCGGGGATGCCGCCTGGCATCAAGGCCAAGCTCTATAGGCAAGATATCCGGCAGAGAGTATGTGAAGCTTTGCTTGCACGACGTGTGCTTCTTGCAGAGGGACGCACTGAATACGATGCCTGGCCTGCAGTAGCTCGCATGCTGCACAAAGAAGATCCAGACCGGTTCATGCCTTTGGAGGCTTTAGGGATCCCTATTCTGGATGCCGGTAGCGACTCCCAGATAGCTGCTATGGGGACTTACTACCGCGGCCTTGGGAAAACTGTGTATGCAGTCTTCGACCAGCAAGAGCAGGCGCAGCGGCAGACTATTACCGATTCGGTTGACTTCCCTTACGAGGCCCCAGAGACAGGGTTCGAGAATATCGTTCTCAACGGTACCGATGTGGCTGTTCTTCGCCAGTATGCTGCCAACCTGGTAGCCTCTGACTCTTGGCCGTCAGACCTCAAAGAAAGGGTGCCAACAGATCAGGCCAGCGTTGACGACCTAAAGGCGATCTTGAGCGTTCTGCTGAAGCGCTGGAAAGGTGAGGGTGCCGCTGCTGCATTACTTTGCACTGCCACCAATCAAGGCCAGTTACCTCCATTCATCGTAGAAACGCTGGCAAACATCTGTGCGACGGTCATTCCTCCAAAGCCATCTGGCCCGGCTCTCCCGGACGATGCTTCTGATTTGATCTAGGGAGCGACAGCATGGTGCTAGACGACGCTCGGAACGCGGTTATCATCTGTCCTAGACACATGCTCGTCCTTGGCGGGCCTGGGTCAGGAAAGACCACCATAGCCCTACTAAAAGCTGAAGCGCTGATCGGCGAGCAGCAATTGAAAACCGGTCAGCGGGTGCTTTTTCTCAGCTTCGCTAGGGCGACTGTCGCGAGGGTTGCAGAACAGGCGGGGAAGCTTCTGCCGGCGTTAGAGCGCGGTAAGCTTGAGGTCAATACTTACCACGGTTTCACTTGGGGGCTACTGCGCAGCCATGGATATCTATTGCGTGCAGGCAGCCCCATAACTCTTCTACCCCCGCCAGAGGCAGCATCTCGGCTGTCCAGCCTTCCTGAGGATCAACGAGATGCCGAAAAACAACGGCTGTTGGCAGAGGATGGGTTGCTTCATTTCGACCTTTTCGCGAGCAATGCAGCACTGCTGCTTGAGAGCAGTAAAGCACTGCAGCGCATTTACGGATCAAGCTACCCCCTAATCATCTTGGATGAGTTCCAGGACACGAACGAAGATGAGTGGCGGTTTATACGTTCACTTACGCCGTACAGCCAGGTCATGTCGCTAGCTGATCCTGAGCAGCGTATTTATGAATTCCGAGGAGCGAGTGCGGCCCGGATCCAGGAATACAAAGATGCTTTCTATCCGGACGTTTTCAACTTTGGACTAGAGAACCACCGAAGCCGCGGAACGGACCTCGTTCAGTTCGGGAACGACTTAATGAATGGAGTCAATAAAGGCAAGGCCTATGAGAATGTCAAGATTCAAACTTATACCCCCCGGAAAGGCCAGCTGCACCTAGACTTCAAGAGGGTTGTGATCGGCATCATACGCCGTTTGCGGAAGACCGACAGAGATTGGTCTTTGACCATCCTCGTACCGAGTAAAGATTTCATGGCAGAGGTATCCGCTTACCTCGCCAGCGATGCTGATGCGCTACCACGGATTACACATGACGTGGCGTTCGACCAAGAGGCTGCTGCCCTGGCTGCTGTGACCATTGCGACCCTTCTTGAGGGAGGGCCTCATGCCGAATCGATCAAATTGAAACTACTCGGGAATCTGTGTGCCCACATCCGTGGCCGTCGAGGTGAGAAGAAGCCAAGCAAGCCAAACTTAGATCTTGTCGAGGCCATAGACGGTATGGTCGCAGGGCAGGAACTGAAGAGAATCGCTCATAAAAGGGTATTAGCGGCTGCACAGGAAATCTCGCAGCAGCGTACGCAATTAGAGCTGTCAGGAGACCCTGCTGCCGACTGGATCGCCGTACGCAAGCTCTTGGATGCAAGCTCCTGCGCTGAAATCAAACAGATCGCAGTTGATGGTCGTTTTGTTCGATTGCTCGGTAAAGCAACTCTGCTGCGCGGTCGTCTAGGGGAGGTTTGGCGGAACACGCAGAGCTATGTCGGTGCTGAAGGCCTGATTCGAGATGCACTTCTGCAGGAGCATTTCCAAGCTGCGACAAAGGAGTGGAAAGGTGTCCACCTGATGACCATGCACAAGTCGAAGGGAAAGGAGTTCACCGAAGTCCTTCTTTACGAAGGGCTGATGAAAGGCAGATACCTGAGTGACAACGCCTCCGCTGAGCGCGAAAGACAAGCTCGTTTGACCATGCGAGTAGCCGTGACTCGAGCGATGCGGCGAGCGACAATTTTGACTCCAAACGGGCGGCGTAGAAGCACGTTGCTATAAACAAGGCATCGATCACCATGACAGGTAAATACTGGCTTAAGCCAGATCATTTGGGTCGTCTGTTCTTGGTCGATTACCGCCTGTTTTTTCCGTCCAGCGTGGGGGCGTTAACTAACCATTCCAACAAAGGATTGCTACATGGGCAAGGGATCCGGTGGAGCTGCAGCACCGCCACTGAAATTTAGTGATCGGGACGTGATGGAGGCGAGTTTTCGCTTTGAAGAAGTGACTGAGTCGGGCGCGCACGTGCGAAAACTCTATCTGCGGACATACGTGCTTGCGGATGCTGAGCCCCGGACTTGGTATGCAACGCCAGAGAGCGAATGGCCACTGCTGGCTTCCATCACTCCAAACCAGATCATCATGCGGCCTATCTATCTGAACCCCCATGCACAGCGCTATCTTTCGCCAAAGAACGGTCGTTTTACGACGGTCATTTATGCGGAGGAATTCGGCGTCAAGTTACCAGTTAACCTAGCCAGTACGGCGAGCCACATTGAAATGCATTTACCTCATAAGCTCTTTGATTCTCTGGAGTATGGCCTCGGTTTGCACAGGGATCTCGACCAAGTATGGAAAGGCCTTTCGCGAATCCCGAATGCAATGATTCTGGTAGTTAGCCGGTACCCGGATCAGTACGCGGGCGACGGAGTAGTCTCCGTAAGTGTTGAGGAGCTCGATATTTTGCGCCGCGGCTTCAATAGGATTACGAATAACGGCCGCCAGCTAATCCGCCAAAGCAAGCAAGGCCTTGTACACGACGATGTGCTCAACCGTATTGATCCCGAGCGATTCCAGCGAGCGGTGCGGGGGGCTCCTAGCTTAATCGAAGTGCGGCGTGAGGGTGCAAGGCAAGCCGCAAACCGGCAGCGCGTCGAGCGTAGATTCAGTGTGCAGGCCGTACGCAAGCAACTCAATGAGTTGGTAACCGAAGCTCCTTCGGATCTGATGGTACTGCATGCTGAGATCGAGCGTGTGAACCTCGCCAAGATGATCGAAGCATTCAGAGCGAAGCTCGCAGGCAAACTCACCGAATCTGCCTGGCAGAAATTCTTTGAGTCGAACAAGTTTGTTCTGAGCTTGGCGTTCGCTCGGCCTGTCGAGCTTGCGCACACGCAATTCCATGCCAAGGGCTCCACTTTGACCGGATCGGGGGCCCAGATAGGTGACTTTCTATTCAAGGAGCATGGCCAAGCGTTGGCCATCGTCGAAATCAAGACCCCAGAGACGATATTGTTGCGAGCGAGGGCCTACCGGGGAGAGGAAGTATTTGGACCAAACTCGGAGCTCTCTGGAGCTGTGACTCAAGTCCTGTTTCAGCAAAGTGAGCTCAAGCAACGTTGGATACAGCATCGGCATGATACTCCGGGACTGCAACTGTCAGGCTCCGACGTCATTAAGTGCGTGGTCATCGCAGGAACCTTGCCAACCGACCCGATTCGATTGCGCAGTTTCGAGGTGTTCCGCAACGCCTGCAAGGACGTGGATGTCATCACTTTCGACGAGCTTCTCGCGAAGCTGGAGCTTATGGAGAAACACCTGACCCCAGGGCCTGAGCATGATTTATTCTGATCAGGCTACGTATCTATCACATGCCAGCCCGCCTCTTCACAGGTGAACTGCGCACGACCTGCGGCTTGCTATGTTTCGCCCTGCCCAGCCGGCTTACCGGGAAAAGATGGTTCCACTGTTCTGCTTCATTCGGTGCAGCAGACCTCTGCGTTCTTGACGACTGGCCGCTTCTGGCCGGGAGCTTCCAGTATCGACGGACAGATAACGATCAAGAAGGGCTGAGAGCAATGGTTGCACTATGGGCTTCGAGGTCTTTACAGAACCAGAAGCGACTCAGTCCCTAGCTCCGCCCATGCCCCACTTCTCGTATAAGCCCTTGTTTGGCTATGGCCACTGGTTTTCAGGGCCTCAGCAAAGACCGTCCAAGCTTTAGCCGGGGCCCTCAGTGAGTTCTGTCTGATCCAGGCCTTGAGTTTCAGTGGTCAATCAGAGGCATGCTGTGCCTGGCAGATGACGATAAAGTCCCAATATTTGTTCTGGTATACTGAGTATACTAAGTCATTGAAAAATAACATAAAGCCATGTTGACACACCTATATCCCATCTCTATTATAGGAGCTGTCGAGGTTGCTTAGACGGGTAAGCAAAGCGCTTTCACCACCCTTCGGGTGGCTTAGAAAGAAATCGGTGCTCCAGTGACCGAGTTGCAGTTCTTCACCACCCACCGGGTGGCTTAGAAAGAAATCGGTGCTCTAGTGACCGAG
>Ga0207888_100399_pt1 | contig 16400 bp, 11 predicted proteins | sample LinPmetageLP43_FD_184055 | JGI IMG/M metagenome (GOLD analysis project Ga0207888, IMG submission 184055) | Marine viral communities from the Pacific Ocean - LP-43 (SPAdes) | ecosystem: Environmental > Aquatic > Marine > Oceanic | place: Pacific Ocean | collected 2010-08-27 | reverse complement strand
GTATAAATCAAAAAAGCTTGACGATAATAGAATCGTCAAGCTTTAAATTATAAATTTAATCCATCAATAATCTGTATCGTTTATTTAGGACTAGACATAAGAATTTGAATCTTATTTCAATTTCTTCTTAACAGCTACTTCATGATAGGATTCTACGATATCACCTTCTCGAATATCATTGTAGTTTTTGATTTGCATACCACAATCATAACCTTTAGCAACTTCACGCACATCATCTTTAAAGCGCTTCAGAGATGCTAGCTCTCCGGTATAAACCACCACTCCATCTCTAATTAAACGAACTCCATTATTACGAAATATTTTACCAGAAGTAACCATACAACCCGCAATGGTCCCAATTTTAGATATTTTAAATGTTTCTCTAATTTCAGCATTACCGGTAATTTCCTCCTTCATAACAGGAGAAAGCATTCCCTCCATTGCATCTTTAAGATCATTTATCGCATCGTAAATAATCGAATAAGTACGGATGTCGATTTCTTCTTTATCAGCAACTTGCCTTGCATTACCTGCAGGACGCACATTAAATCCAATGATAATAGCATCTGATGCCGAAGCAAGCAGCACATCACTTTCAGTGATTGCACCAACTCCTTTATGTATGATATTTACAACAATCTCTTCAGTAGACAATTTACCAAAACTATCTATCAAGGCTTCTACAGAACCATCAACATCACCTTTCAAAATAATATTAAGTTCTTTAAAGTCACCAAGCGCGATACGTCTACCGATCTCATCAAGCGTAATATGCTTCTGAGTTCTAACAGATTGCTCCCGTTGCAGCTGTGTACGTTTATTTGCAATATCTTTAGCCTCACGCTCATCTAACATCACATTAAACTTATCACCCGCCTGAGGAGCACCGTCGAGACCTAAAATAGAAACTGGAGTCGAAGGACCCGCTTCTTTAATTTCTTTCCCACGCTCATCGTGCATCGCTTTTACTTTACCGCTATTTGTACCGGCAAGAACATAATCTCCGATTCTTAGCGTACCACCTTCAACTAGTATCGTAGACACATACCCACGACCTTTATCTAAGAAAGCTTCAACTACAGTACCGTTAGCACGTTTATCAGGATTTGCTTTAAGCTCTAATATTTCTGCTTCAAGCAATACTTTTTCTAATAATTCAGGAACACCAATTCCTGTTTTTGCTGAAATATCGTGAGATTGTATTTTACCCCCCCAATCTTCAACCAGTAAATTCATACCTGCCAGCTGCTCTTTTATCTTTTCAGGATTTGCCGTTGGCTTATCTACTTTGTTTATCGCAAAAACAATAGGCACCCCAGCGGCTTGAGCATGAGATATCGCTTCTTTAGTTTGCGGCATCACATCATCATCTGCTGCGATTACAATAATCGCAATATCTGTAACCTGAGCACCACGCGCACGCATCGCCGTGAAGGCCTCGTGACCCGGAGTATCTAAAAATGCAATTTTCTGACCGTCTTTTAAAGTAACACCATACGCACCTATGTGCTGTGTTATCCCACCACTTTCACCTGCAATAACATTTTCTTCACGTATATAATCCAGAAGTGAAGTTTTACCGTGGTCAACATGTCCCATTACCGTAACAATAGGGGCTCTTGCCTTAAGATCTTCTTCTGCATCTTCTTCTACAGCTACAGATTCTTCTATATCTGCATTCACAAAGTCTACCTCGTAACCAAATTCGTCTGCTACAATTGAAAGTGTTTCTGCATCGAGACGCTGATTCATCGTCACCATCATACCCAGCGACATACACGCAGATATAATTTGAGTTACTGAAACATCCATCATCGTTGCAACTTCACTTACCGTTACAAACTCTGTTACTTTTAATACTTTGTTATCTGCTTCTTGCTGAGCTTGCTCAGTTTCATTCTTCTGACGATGCTGATCCCTTTTATCTCTACGATATTTAGCACCTTTACCTTTACTAGATTTACCTTGAAGTTTTTCAAGTGTTTCACGCACTTGTTTTTGTACTTCTTCCTCTGTAGGCTCTTCTTTAACAACAGGAGCATTTCTACGGCTTCCGCCTCTTTGATTTCTACCTCTGTTATTATTGTTATTATTCCCTCCAGAACTAGGATTAGCTCCAGGAGATTTACTTATACGCTTACGTTTACGCTTTTTATCGTCTTTGTTAGCTACAGGCTTTTTCTTTTTCTCTGGTTTTTTAAACTGAGAAAGATCAATTTTCTGACCAGTAAAGTTAGGCCCGTCTAATTTCTTATAGTCGGTTTTTAAAACATCATCACCTAATTTTGGCTCTTCTGCCTTAGCTTCAGGAGATTTCTCTTCCTGTTCAACTTTTTTCGGTTCAGCTGTAGCAGCTTCTTTTTGCTCCTGCACAGGAGTTTTCTCAACTGATTCCGCTTTTGGAGCCGGCTTTTCTTCAACCTTCTGCTCCTTTACTGATTCAACAGCCTTTTCTGCTTTAACCACTTCCTTCTCAACCTCTGCAACAGGCTCCTCCTTTTTAACAGGAGTTTCTTTTGCTTTAGGTTTTTCAGCTTCAGGATCTTTTAGCTTTCCAGACTTATCTAAATCAATTTTACCAACCTGCTTAAATCCTTGAAGATTTGACTTAGCACGAATAACCTCCTGCTGAGGCTCACGTTCCTGACGTTTTTCTTCAATCTCTTCTTCGCGGGCTTGGCGTATAGCTTCTTTCTCCTTCTGTTTCTCCTGAGCAGCCTCTTTTGAAGCTACTTTTTTACTAGCATCAGTCTGAAATTGATCAGACAACACTCCGTAGATTTCGGCAGAGATTTTTGTGGTAGGGCGCGCCTCTATATCATGCCCCTTTTCCTTAAGAAAATCAACAGCACGATCTAGTGAAATATTAAGTTCACGCAATACCTTATTTAACCTCATGTTCTTTACTTCTGCCATAAAATGCTTTAATTCGCTATAAAATTAACCTAAAAAACCTGTACAGTCCTAGAATTATTCAAACTCTTCACGAAGAATTCTCATTACATCTGCAATGGTTTCTTCTTCAAGGTCTGTTCTTCTAACCAGATCTTCTACGTCTTGTTCTAAAATACTTTTTGCGGTATCTAAACCTATTTTTGAAAATTCGGCAATTACCCAATCTTCTATTTCATCAGAGAATTCAGAAAGTTCAACATCTTCCTCTACACCTTCTCTGTACACATCAATCTCATAACCTGTAAGCTGACCTGCCAGCCTGATGTTATGACCACCACGCCCTATAGCTTTAGAAACTTCTTCAGGCTTTAACATCACCTCTGCAGTTTTATTCTCATCATTTATTTTAATAGATGTGATTTTCGCAGGACTCAAAGCTCTAGTTATATACAGCTGCAGGTTATTAGTAAAATTGATTACATCAATATTCTCGTTACCTAACTCACGAACTATACCATGAATTCTTGAACCTTTCATACCAACGCATGCTCCTACAGGATCAATACGGTCATCATAAGAATCAACAGCAACTTTTGCCTTTTCTCCCGGTATACGAACTACTTTTTTAACTGTAATTAAACCGTCAAAAACCTCCGGAATTTCAGATTCAAACAACTTCTCTAAAAACAACGGCGAGGTACGAGACATAATAATAGCAGGCTTATTTCCTTTAAGCTCTACACTCTCTATGATACCACGTACATTTTCTCCTTTTCTAAAAAAATCTGATGGAATCTGCTTATCTTTAGGCATGATGATCTCATTACCCTCATCGTCAAGTAAAATAATTGCACGATGCCTAATGTGATGCACTTCTGCATTGTAAAGCTCTCCTTCAAGATCTTTAAACTGCTTATAGATATTCGTATTATCGTGCTCGTGGATTTTACTAATTAAATTCTGACGTAAAGCTAATATAGAGCGACGCCCTAAGTCTATCAACTTAACTTCTTCAGAAACATCTTCCCCAACTTCAAAGTCAGGCTCTATTCTACGCGCCTCTTCAAGACTAATTTCTGAATTCTCATCTTCTACTTCCCCATCTGCAACAACAACACGATTACGCCAAATCTCTAAATCCCCCTTATCAGGATTAATAATAATATCAAAATTATCATCACTTCCAAAACGTTTTTTCAACGTACTTCTAAAAACTTCCTCGAGTATTGCCATTAGCATTACTCTATCTATGAGTTTATCATCTTTAAACTCAGAAAATGATTCGATTAACGCAATATTTTCCATTGTGTGTACTTAAAATTTTATCTTAACTTTTGCTTGCTTGATGGCGTCGTATGCGACCACCTCTTCACGCTCTACAGTAACCTTACCCTTACCCACCTCTTTAGGTACGCGCTCTTTCCAAGCAAGTGTAACAGTATCATCTGCAACATTAGTAAGTTGACCAGTTATTTTTGAGCCGTCTTGAAGCTTTACCTCAAGATCTCTACCTTCATTTTTTTTGTATTGTCTTTGATTTACCAAAGGCTCTGTAGCTCCCGCAGACATTACCTCCAGAGAAAAATCTTCTTCCTCTCTATCTAAGTTATGCTCTACCTTACGACTTACATTAATGCAGTCTTGCACGGTCACACCTTCGTCACCATCAATAATAACAACAATCTCGTTATTACCTTTAATGGTCATATCTATCAAAAATAAAGAGCTGTACTCTTCAAATGCCTCCTCTAAAAGAGCTTTTACGCGTTCCTTCAACATGTTCCTATAAAAAGAGGGGACTCAATGTGTCCCCTCAATTAATTTTCTTAATTCAACACTGCAAATATAATAATATTTATCAACATATAAAATAGAACAACCTCTCTATTAAATGCTTAACTTTAATAAGCCCATTTCAAACCATATCCCTTTTAAAAACAGTTTGTTATGACAAAAAAATTACTAGTACCCACAGATTTTTCCAAGCAGGCCAATCAAGCCTTTGAAGTTGCATGCCAGCTCTCTAAACGCTATAACGCTCAATTACACCTGCTTCATTTAGTTGAATTTCCTCATACGATTTTAGAATCTGTTACCGGATCTCAAAATTTTGAACCACCAGAAGCCTTATTTTTCCTCAAGATGGCACAGAAGAATTTTCAGGAATTAAAATCGCAAGCCTTTGCCACAGGCATTGAAATTATAGATGTGGTAAAATTTAACTCTATTCATCAAGGCATCTTAGACTACGCTAAACATGAATCTATAGATACAATCATTATGGGTTCTCACGGAACCAGTGGTTTTGAAGAACTTTTTATAGGTTCTAATACTGAAAAAATTGTTAGAAATGCATCTCGCCCGGTTTTAGTGATCAAAAAGCAACACACTGATTTTAAAGTAAAAACATTAGTATTTGCCACAGACCTTGAAGATGACAATATAGAACCTCTCAAAAAAGCTATTGAATTTGCAAAGGCCGAAGACGCAAATCTTAAAGTAGTTTATATAAACACTCCTGATCGTTTTGAAACTACTGAGAAAATCACAGAACTCTTCAAAAAATTCACTGCAAAAATCAATAAAACGATTAGCAATTTTGAAATCTACAACGATCTTAAAGTAGAACGAGGTATCATGAATTATGCAAAAAATACAAATGCAGATCTAATAGCTATTGGCACTCATGGAAGAAAAGGGCTTGCTCATTTTTTTAACGGTTCCTTAAGCGAAGACCTCGTAAATCATGCAAAAAGGCCAGTGCTTACTTTTAGAATTTGATTTTATTGCAATCATCAAGAAAAGGTTAATAAATCTCTAAATAACATTCTTTTAGAATATACCAATTAAAAATAAAAGTAGCTTCAAGTCGTCAAGTTAATTCAAGACTAAGAAACATGATTGTGAGCAAAAATTGAGCTCAACAAAATACTCTAACTGTTTAAATCTGATTATTGAGCAAATAAATAAGAAGCTATGCAAACCGAAAGCAAAAACATCATCGCAAACCTATTTCAATTAATAGACCAAAATTGCAAAGACAATTCTGCCAGATCCAGAATTATTCAAAAAGCGATATTAAAAAAATTCTTTAAAGCTTCTGAAGTATTAATTACTCAAACAGAAGACATACTTCACATTACAATGAAGCCTATATTATCTAGTGCACCAGAAGCTGAATTAACTCTGGAAGTACCTCAAAAACAGATCGCTTCCTTTTTGCAAAACTGTATAAAAAACGATCCTAAAGGCTCTAGCTTTTATACAAATATGACCTATTATCTGGTATCACATTAAGAAAAAAATTTAAAACAAAAAACCCGCACTCCAACCACAAAATCTGTGGATGATTATGGTTCGACTACGGACTAACTTTAGGGTTACCTATAAGCACTCCTATCTTATCAATAGCGTATTTAGTTATGTACTAAGCCCCTAAAAGGATGCTGTAGCCAGATTCTAACCTAAAACTATTTAGTATGAAGAAATTTATTTATTTTTTACCACAATAAGACCCTTGCATAATCCAACAAGAGTCAGTCGTCTTATTTTTTTTCATTTAGACCTGAGACTTTAATTTTTTCATTTAGATTTTGGTGTTTTTGGGTCAACCCACTATTTTTCACTGTTGGACACAATATCCCTAGAATTCAGTATAAATTGTAGAAAATTGCTTCCATCAAGTTTTGTATATGCATTTTTTGCAATACTCCTATATTTTGCCACACCGCCCAGAAACCATCTTTAATACCTCCAAATGTCCGTTCTACCTTAAATCTTGTCCTGCCTATCAATTTGTTGAATTTTTTCTCCTATTGGGTCAAGGGTTTGTTTTTCTTTGCTTTTTTTTCAAGATGTGGTTTTTAGCCCAGGATCATGATTAGAATAAACAAAAGAAGGGCTTGAATTTTTAATTTACGCAAAGATTCCATCCAAGGTTTTTTTTGTTGTTGGCAGAGCGATCTTTAGCAGCTTTTTATAAGCCCCAATCTACCCTGTCATGCGCCTCATACGAAGTTTTTGGTCACACCTAGACCAATCACAATGTACATAACAGGAAATCCCTGTCCAGATCCATAGCCGGAAGTTCTATAAGGTACTCGAGGGAATAGCCTCGATGGAATCAGGTTGGGGTAAATTCAGCTCCTGTAAATAAGCTCGTATTCCGGCTTGGTCTACAAATCTTTTCATTAAGCGCATCCCGCCACGCGCCAAAGGGAGTCACCTGCTTGTTAGAATACTCAATAAGAAGATTAACCCTAATGGTAAAAGAAAACCTCCAATAAATCTAGTGAATTCCGAGAAATACCTAATACATCTAGCTTCTATTGCATAGCAGATTTAATACAAAAGGCGAGGCAAATTCAAGCCAAAAGTAGGGCAACTCCCAGGCAAAGCCTAGGCATCCCCTAGGATAGTGTATGAAGAGTGTATGAAAACCGCTTTTTAAAAGTGTAAAATTAAGATTTTATTAACAACACAGCGACTGGTTTTTTGCGGGTACATTCGGCCACACAAAAGATAATAAAAAACCCGCACTCTCTTGAGATGCGGGTTTTTAATGTAGTTGGCCTACTAGGGCTCGAACCTAGACTCTTCTGGACCAAAACCAGACGTGTTGCCAGTTACACCATAGGCCATTAACCTTTCCTTTAAAAAAAAGAATACATTCACCTGACTTGCGAATGCGGCTGCAAATTTAATATAAAGTTTTTGTTCAGCAAATATTTTTTCAGGAAAAATTTATCTGAAAAATAATTATCCAACCTAAGCGTTTAATAGCCCGTAGAATCTCGCTAAAAATCAATCAAAATCAACGCTTCACCATTTCAACGGTTTAGTTAGTCAATAAAACAGAATCCATTATCGTATTAATTCTTAAATTCGCCCGAATAGAAGCCCAAGGTTCAACCTTAGGTTTTTGCGATTAAACCAATAGTTATCGAGGCCAGCCTCGAAGCGTTAAAACCTCACTTGTGAGTTAAATTTGCCTTATGACAAACTTCAATTCCCCGAAGTATAATAAAATAGTAGGATGGTGTGCTTTTGCCATTGCACTCATCTCTTACAGTTTAACGGTAGAACCTACCGCTAGTTTTTGGGATGCAGGGGAATATATTTCTACCTCATCTAAATTAGAAATTGGTCACCCCCCAGGAGCCCCATTATACCAAATGCTGGGAGCTTTCTTCTCCATTTTTGCACCAGACAGCACTTATGTGGCACTTTGCGTAAACTTTATGTCGTGTTTAGCTTCAGCATTTACCATTTTATTTATGTGCTGGTCTATATCTTTATTACTACGCAAATTACTTAAACGCAATAAAGAAGTACTTACCTCCTCTGATGAAATGGCCGTATTGGCCGCATCATTTATTGGCGCTACAGCTTTTGCATTCACAGATAGTTTTTGGTTTAATGCAGTAGAAGCAGAAGTGTATGCCATGGCAATGTTTATGCTTTCGGCTTTATTTTATGTTGCTCTGCTTTGGGAACGCGATATGTTTAAACCACGCGGAAACCGCTGGCTAATGCTTATCTGTTTCATCATTGGTCTATCTTTTGGGGTTCACTTTATGGCATTGCTTACTATTCCCGCAATTGGCTTTCTCTATTTCTTTAAAAACTATAAAAAGATTACTATAAAAAATTTCATCATAGCAAATGTTATTGTTGTTGCTGTATTGATGTTCATTTTCAAATTCCTTTTACCTTACACACTAAGCTTTTTTGGCTACGCCGAAGTTTTCTTTGTCAACACATTTGGACTACCATTCAATAGCGGAACCATAATCGCAGGTCTTGTATTCATTGGCGTATTCTATTATTTGCTAAGCTTTACCAGAAAGAAATCATATTACCAGTTAAACACCTTAATCCTATCAATCCTATTTATATTTATTGGCTTTTCGAGCTGGCTGATGCTTCCTATTCGAGCTAATGCAGGAACGACCATTAACGAAAACAACCCGAATAACGCCCGCGAATTATTAGCCTATTACAACCGGGAACAATATCCAGAAACCCACTTGTTTTACGGACCTCAGTTTACCGAAATCTTTGGAGGCCTAGACGCTCAGAATCCATATATAGACGGAAAACCCAATTATGAAAAAGACGAAGAAAGTGGCAAATATATAATTGTAAACGAATGGAAAAACTCCGTTCAAAATTCTGAAGACCGCCACAAAGTATTTTTACCCAGAATGTGGAGTACAGATCACATCGCTAATTATATGCAATTTACCGGTCCGCTTGATTTTCAGGTAAAGCCAGAATATGCAGACAATCAAGAATTGCAACAAGCTGTAGCAAAATTCAAGTCTGATTATGCACAAGGCAGAATAGACAATGAAGGCTTTCAGTCTTTTCTTATGCGAATCAGACAGTATGTAAATGTAAATCCACCTTCTTTTGCAGACAACCTTGCATATATGTTCGATTTTCAATTCGGCTATATGTACTGGCGTTATTTTATGTGGAATTTCACCGGCCGTCAAGATGATATTCAAGGAAAATACGATGACATTCACGGGAATTGGCTAAGCGGAATCCCATTTATTGATGACGCACGTCTGGGACCACAAGAAAATCTTCCTACCGATGCATTAGACAACAAGGCCAGAAACACCTATTTCTTCCTACCGCTTATACTTGGGTTATTAGGCCTGGTTTTTCAAGCTAGTAAAGACAAAAAGAGTTTTTGGGTATTGCTGGTACTTTTTCTTTTTACGGGTATTGCCTTAAAAATCTATTTAAATGAACGTGCATTTGAACCACGCGAAAGAGATTATGCATTGGTAGGTTCATTCTATGTTTTTGCAATGTGGATAGGCTTTGGAGTATATGCTTTATATGATATGCTCAAAGAAAAGCTTAGTTCTAAAGTTGTTTTACCCGTTGTTACGGTAGTTTGTTTATTAGCTGCACCGGTAATTCTGGCTGCTCAAAACTGGGATGATCATGATCGCTCTAATAGAAAAACTGCTCTTGCAATGGCAAAAATGTACTTAGACAGCTGTGATGAAAATGCCATACTCTTTACCATAGGGGACAATGACACTTTTGCACTGTGGTATGCTCAGGAGATTGAAGGCTATCGCCGTGATGTACGCATTGTAAATACCAGTTTATTTCAAACTGCCTGGTATATAGATGATATGAAACGTAAAGCATATGAAAGCGACCCAATACCTTCTCAACTTACCCACGACAAGTATGTTGCCGGTAACAGGGATGCCGTTTTTTATAATGAATTACGTCCTAATGATACACTAGATATTAAAACCTGGATGAACTGGATTGCCAGTGATGACCCAAGAACCATGGAAGAATTGCAAAGTGGTAGCATGGTACACTCCTTCCCTACGCAGCATATTAGTATCCCTGTAGATAAGCAAAGTGTTCTAGCTAATGGAATAGTACCTCAAAAGGATGCTGACGAAATTGTACCTGAAATTGTAATCAACCTAAAAGAAAGTGTTATTTACAAAAACAGACTGCTTATGCTAGATGTTATTGCAAACAACAATTGGGAGCGTCCTATTTATTTTACCGGCGGAAGCTTTGGTGATGATGACTATCTGTGGATGAAAGACTACCTGCAACTTGATGGAGTTTGCTACAAGCTAGTACCTATTAAAACCCCTATAGATCCTAAGGCTCCTTACGACATGGGCCGAATAGATACTGACAAGTTTTATGATATTGCTACCAAGTGGTATTGGGGCAACAGTGGTGATCCTGACATTTATCACGACACCGAAACGCGCCGTAATGGGATCACCTATAGAGGAAACCTCGCACGTCTGACCGAAAAATTAATTCAGGAGCAAAAATTTGATAAAGCAAAAAATATTCTAGACTTGGCAATGGAAAAAATGCCTGTGGATATTTTTGAATACTATACGCTTCTAGAACCCTACATAAGTGGTTATTATGAAGTGGGCGAACAAGCAAAAGCCCGTAAATTATGGAACGACGTTGCAACTAAATACCAAGAAAAATTAGAGTATTGGAGTACGTTAAGCCTGGAGAAACAATACAAATATGCTCAAGACATAATTACTGATATAGAACGCTACCGAAGCCTTGTTGATCTACTCATCATCAATCAAGATCAGGAGATTATACCTGAAAAAGCCAGAGAATTCAATTCGTACTTGCGCAAATTCAGTCAATTTTATGGCGAAGATGAGACCGAGCCAGAAACCGTTGAACCTACCGAGCAGACTTTAGACTCCTCAATTGCGATACCTGCCAGCTCAGACACCACAGAGTAATGCCATTAAAAATCAACTTACCCGTAAAGACGCCTAAGCTACTTAAGCGTCTTTATTCTGGGTACGTATGGGACAAAATTAAAGACTGCCAAAGCCAAAAGAAACTTTACCTGACTTTTGATGACGGCCCCATCCCCGAAGTTACACCCTGGGTGCTAGATACACTAAGACAGTACCGTGCGCAAGCAACTTTTTTTTGCATTGGCGAAAACATCACAAAACATCCTCATATATTTCAGAAACTTATAGATAGCAAGCATAGCATAGGCAATCACACCTACAATCACTTAAAAGGCTGGGAGTACGGCAAAACTATTTATATTGAAAATATGGTGAAAGCTGAAGCCGAAATTGAGATTCACACAAAGACACAAAAGCTCTTTAGACCTCCTTACGGAAAAATCAAACGCAACCAGGCAAAAGCAATACAGAAAAGAGGTTATGAGATCATTATGTATGATGTTATTGCTTACGATTGGGAGCAAGGAATTAGTGGAGAGTCTTGCGCAGCCAATATCGTTAAAAATGCTGAATCAGGAAGTATTATCGTTTTTCATGACAGTCTCAAAGCTGAAAAAAACATGAAATACGCATTGCCTAAAGTATTAGATCACTTTAGTAAGCTAGGTTACACCTTTGAAAAACTTTAGATAAATTTTTGAACAACGTTAATGAGTGCCTGAGCATTCTGCTCACCGCTTTGACGCCATTTCATCTCACCTTTCTTGTAGATTACCAAAGTGGGTAATCCTTTTATTCGAAGTGCTTCAGCCAAGTCAGGATTTTTATCAACATCTATCTTGATGACTTTTACCTGATCTCCTAATGCTGCCGCAACATCGAGCAATATAGGCTGCATAACGACAGATCGCTTATCAGATTCAGTATAAAAACCCAACAATACCGGAATGTCCTGATCTATGAGTACTCCAAATTTTGACATAGCCCACGTTCTTTAGTTATCTAAATATAAGGTTTAAAGCGAAATAAAATCAAAAAGGATATTAAAATCTAGCGTTATTTAATATTCACATTTAAAGAAAAGACAGCTATATTAGTATCTGTACTACTATTCCCTGAAGCAGTAAGCAGCCTTTGCCCCCAAATTTCAATATAATCATTAGGTGCTAACTCCACAGTACCCGATATTGAATTGCTAACTATGTCTGAGGTCGTATTAACCCTCATAACAGTATTCGTCTCCGTTAACGTTGTAGTACCATTTTTACGTATAAAAAAAGCATAGAAACTACCTACATTATCACTTCCTCTTACAGAGAGTGCAGCGTTAACCTGAAATGTTCTGTTCTTTTTACCTAAATAGGTCAACCTGTTGTTTTGAGGAGAAGACATTCTAAATAAATTTACAGCACTAGTTGAATTAGTATTTGAATTGCCTTGTAGATTAAATGCTGTTTGATCTGTTACAGTCTGCACAAAACCCGTAGTTAAAGTTCCATTGTAATACAAGTTACCCGTGGCAACATTATCAGACTCTACCGGAATACCAGGGCAATTAACCGTCCAATTATTAGTGAAATTATATCCAGTAAAACTACCTGTAGTATACCTATTAATGTAAGCATTGCTTGAAGTCCCTGAAAAAACCGTACTCAGCAATACCCCGTTACTTACTGTAGGATTTGCGCTAACGTCAAAAGCAATAGCTGAACCAGCTACTGTACTAAAGCCACTTACTTTCTGAACTAAACTAAAAGATCCGGTTAATTTTTCATAAGTACCTGTATTTGTACTCAACCAGGCTTGATTATTAAGCAATAAGTTCCCGATATTTGAGTAAGTAATACCATTTGCATTATTCACAAACTGTACGATATTGCCGAAGAACAAACCGATACCAGAAACAGAACCCACACTAGTGGTCGTACTGGCTATTACAGTATTTTGTACTAATAAAGATTCAGAAGCCGTACCAGCTATCTCAAAAGCCTTAGAACCAGTAATTGTCACATTACGAACACTCCCCCCGCTTGCGCCTTTAAAAACAACCCCTCCAGAGAAACTTAAAACATCTTCAGTGGCATCTAGGCCAGAAACATAAGCTCCGTTCAAATCTATTGAAGCAGTTAATGCAATCACTCCGTTAATTTCATAGTACGTATTTTCATCTAATGTAATTGTAGCACCAGAAGGGGTAGGTAAATCAGCCTGACTTTTTACCAAAACATAATTATTACGCGTCTCAGCACCTTTTAATTGAGACCAAGAACCTGTTTCACAATAGTAAAATGCAGATTCGTCGGTATCATAAACTAAAAGACCCTCAGCAGGGTCACTTATTGCCAAGCGCTGAGTGGTAGTCATTCTGGGTGTAAGCATACCTTGAGTAGTAGAGTTTACATCAAGCAATGAAGAAGCATCAGGACTGGTAGTTCCAATACCTATCTGAGCAAAACCAGTTATACTCAACAGGAACATAACACAAAAGAGAAATCTTCTCAAATACATAAATCAATAGTTATTATTTTCTATTAAATTATGTATTTAAACGATTAAAATAAACATTTTAAATCCTTTTAACAGATAAAAATGAAATTTAAGTAAGAAATACCTTTCATTAATCGATTTAGTATTAAATCTTCTTTTTAAGCTTAATCACGGTAACTTCTGGCCAAATACCTACTCTTCCGGGGTAGCCTAAATAGCCAAAACCTCGATTTACATTTAAAATACGATTATTTTCTTTGTAAATACCGGCCCAATTCTCATACCTGTATTGCACCGGACTCCATCTTATAAACCCGGGAATTTCGATACCAAATTGCATCCCGTGCGTGTGGCCGCTCAATGTTAATTGATAATTTTTAGGGTCTTTTTTCAAACGCTCTGCCCAATAAGACGGATCGTGACTCATCAACACTTTAAAATCTTTTTCAGTCAAACCCTCTGAAGCCTTATCTATATCACCAGCTTGTTTAAAACCTGCACCCCAGTTTTCTACACCTACTAAGGCCATGCGCGAGTCACCCTTCTCTAACCAGATATGTTGATTCAACAAAAGTTTCCAACCCATTTTACGTTGTAAATCTTTTAGATTCTCTAGGTTTTGAGCTTTAGCTTGTTGCGATTCCCAGTCTGCATAATCCCCATAATCGTGATTTCCCAAAACAGAATAAACACCATCTTTTGCCCTTAAGGTTGAAAATAGGTTAGTCCACCCCTGCATTTCTTTAGCAAAATTATTTACCAGATCTCCCGTAAATAAAATAACGTCGCTTTCTTGTTGGTTTATCAAATCAATCCCATAAGCTATTTTTTCCTCATCATCAAAACTACCACTGTGTATGTCGCTAATTTGAGTAATGGTGTACCCATCAAAAGCTTCTGGTAAATCCTCAAATTCTAAATCATAAGAAAGCACACGATACCGGTATTTTCCCTTATACATTCCGTAGATTAAAGAAACAAAAGGAATCGCTGCAACACCAAGAGCTAGAGCACTAACAAACTTTCGCCTAGATGGAAAATGAAATGAAGATTGACTACTAAAAAGCCTAGAAAAAATTGCTATTAAAAATCGTATCACATCTTCACCAAACATAAATACGACTAAAATTAACTTAGGCACAAAGAACACCAGAAACCACCCAAAGACATACATCTCTTTAGTTGTGATTCCTTCAGAACGATTTATTGTAGAAAGTGTATAGATAAGTACTGCTAAAACGACAATAGAAGTTATTATATAAGTAGAATTAAACAACAAGCCCTTTGACAAGCTTTTAAAAGCTTGAAAAGCATAAACATCTACTAGAATATAAAAGACTATAAAGAACAACCAACGCATAATTCAATTTTAAGAATAGTAATATTAGCAAAGCCTAGTGTAGAAAATTCAAATATTATCCTATTTTTTTGAGAATAAAAGCTCCTAGATTATTCAACCCTTTAGTAACTTCCGTTTTTTAATTACTACATACATGAAACGCCGTAATTTTATAACTAAAACCAGCCTAAACACTCTTGCTTTAGGATTAGGAATTAACAGCCTGGCCAATGCTAACTTTAAGCAAAACCAACTAAAATTGAAAACATCAGAAAAACTTGCGAGTGATCCCGTTGCGATCTGCACCTGGGAGTTTACAAAAGCAAATGCCACTGCAGGCGCGTTACTCGACCAGGGATTACCTGCTCTTGATGCTGTTATAAAAGGTGTTGCTGTTGAGGAAGAAAACATCAAGAATACCACTGTAGGCAAAGGCGGCTCACCAGACCGTGAAGGAAATGTCACGCTTGATGCCTGTGTGATGGACCACACTGGTAACTGCGGTTCTGTAATGGCAGTAGAAAACATCACCAATGTTGCAGCTTTAGCTCGTAAAGTGATGGAAGATACACCACACGTAATTCTTGTCGGCAAAGGAGCAGAAGAGTTTGCTGTCCAAAGCGGTTTTACATCCGAAAATCTTTTAACTCCTGAAACAGAAAAACTTTGGAAAGAATGGCTAAAAACTTCTGATTATAAGCCTGTAATCAATATTGAAGACCATGACACCATTGGTATGCTGGGGCTTGATAAGGATGGTAATATCTCGGGAGCTTGCACAACTTCTGGTCTTGCCTATAAGATGAAAGGTCGCGTAGGTGATAGTCCCGTTATAGGAAGTGGTCTTTTTATTGACAATACTGTTGGTGGAGCTGCAGCAACCGGGATGGGAGAAGAGGTGATCAAAACTGTGGGTAGTTTTCTCATTGTAGAATTAATGCGCAACGGCATGTCTCCACAAGAAGCTTGCGAAGAAGCTGTAAGTCGAATTGTATCTACAAATCCTAACCATACAAATTTTCAAGTAGCTTATATCGCTATTAATAAACAAGGTGAGACGGGATGCTATTGCATTCATCCAGGCTTCAAAATGATGAAATACAGTAACGGAGAAAACATCCCAGTAGTTGCCGGTAGTCATCTAAAATAATAGGACGCATTATTTTATTTTAAGGCTTTTTATATTTTACCTTTTTTTAAAACGAAAAAAATAACTTAGTTTTGTTTTGTGCCCTTTGGCAGAAAATATTTAAGACTGTTGTAATTGACTTGTAATAATCAATTATGATTTGGGGTGAAAGCCAGCTCTTGTAGCTGGCTTTCTTTATTTTACAAACTGAAGTTTTAAGAGGTGTTGAGCGAGGGGTTGAAGCATTATTCTCTTAGTACAATTATTCGAACGTGAAGCGAAACGTTTCACAACAACATCCTTGTAG
>Ga0207888_100398_pt1 | contig 16417 bp, 15 predicted proteins | sample LinPmetageLP43_FD_184055 | JGI IMG/M metagenome (GOLD analysis project Ga0207888, IMG submission 184055) | Marine viral communities from the Pacific Ocean - LP-43 (SPAdes) | ecosystem: Environmental > Aquatic > Marine > Oceanic | place: Pacific Ocean | collected 2010-08-27 | reverse complement strand
TTTGAATATTGCATGCAAGAGAGGTGTTTCCAACTGTTTACCGCTACCATACTTTGCAAGTACGCTTCGATCATTGTGTCTCTGTCACTGTATTGGTTTAAATGGAAAAACTCCGTCTGAGTGTATTCAACTTTTTCTATCCCAGCATAAAAGACAAAAACGTCCATCATCCATTGGAAGTTAGACATTTCCTGACCGTACAGTGCACGTCCGAGCTCTTCGTCCTCAAGCCCTTTTAATATTTCAAAACGGGCGTCGTGAAGTTCATCGCGTTGCTGAATTTGCTCATACACAGTTCGACCCTCCTGCTTAGCTTCCTTGCTGTCTGCACAACCAGCACTCAGCATTGCGCTGACAAAGGCAACACCCAAAACTTTGTATATATTCACTGCTTCCCTACCTACTTTAGTGACATAATCAATTTAAGTTACTGCTATTTGCCGGGTTGAAACCACCAGAACAAGTACGGATATTCTTCTAAAGCTTCCGGCGGCGGTTGCTGTAAAAAGCCATGACCCGGGTCAAGATCAAGCGCCCCGGTTTCCTGAACAATATCTCTAATTGCCTTAATGGATGTATCCGACTTAGCCTCTTCCAGCTGCGCTTCCTCGTGAAAAGACCATAAATATAAGCCTAATGCGGAATACCACAGGCTGACTAATTCAGGGTTACTCTGCTCTTTTGCCTCAACAATGACTTCTTTTGCCGTATCCTGAATAGCCATTTCCACCGGCGGCAATGCATCGTCGCCCGTAAGCAAGCCTGCTTCGACGAATTTCTGCCAGAGCGGTGAGCCGGCATCGCAATATAGGTAAGGTGGTTCAATGTAGCCGACGGTGGGGTTTGTCTCGCCGTTCCACTTTTCTTCAGGGTGAAGTCCAACAAAAGTAAACTCGCGTGCGCTATCGAAAAAGGCTTTATGCGCGGCGTAGTCAGGGTGTTGAGTGAGTTTAAATTGGTAAACAAAGTTGTGTTTCAACAAAGTGTCAATAACACGAAGATGAGTAAAACCAGTATCCCAACATTCCTGAAATTGATAGAGGTTGCAGAATAGCGAGCGCAGTTCCTGGCTCGTCTTTGTTTTCGACTGAGCCAGACAGTTAACCGACGACTCAACCAGGTCTTCAAACTCGTGCATCGACATAAGACATTCCCTTATTAGTAATAGCGCGGCTCTTCACAATACAGCTAACGGAAGAAAACTTACTATGCACCTTCCATTGGTACCGTGTTGTCATTTTGTAAACTGAGTTTACCCAACTTAATACCCAGCTCCAATACAGTTGTGGACACCTTTACAGAAACTTAACGCTGAATTTTCGTTCAAATAATAACAACTTAAACTAACGTATACGCCGGGCGTCTTCCTTCATCCCCATCACTTTAAACTGCTTCCCAAGAGGCGCTCTGACAACAGGGCTTGATATCAATTCATCGCCACAATAAATTCGCATGGGCAAACCAATATGTTTTTTACTCGCGGTTTTCCATCTGCTCAGCGCATGGTCGGCCACTTCTATCTGCCATTGCAGCCCATTATTATTGTCGTTCTCGTCGATGGTGGTACGCAACGTATCGATATCAGAGCGTTCTAAAAGTAAAATGTCCGACGCTCCCTTCTTCTCGGAAGGTAAATATAAACGAAAGTCGCAGTATTCAGCATTTTCTGTTTCAATACTGGTATCACTTGCCTGCGCAAAAACACTTAAAAACGACGTCAGCAGAAAAATGTATTTCAGATTAGCCAAGATCCACTCCTGTTATTAGTCGAAAAGATTCTTTCGCACTTCAGCCAATTAAGCTTTGCAAAGAATAATATTAATGAGTTTATCGACAACCTCACGGGTATTACTCACTCCCTGCTCTCGATGCTGCTCTATAGCTAATACATTAAACCTCGATGCGTCCAATAAGCGACAAGCGCGCTCTTTGTCATAAAGCTCAAAGCCATAAGGCACAAAGGGCAAACTCTTCATAAAAGAGCTGTCACCAAAAGCAAGACAGAATAGCCCCTGAGGTTTAAGAACACGTCGAATTTCCGCTAAATGTTCAAGCGGTTTGTCCCAAAAATAGAGAGTATGAACGGTCAGAACCTTATCGAATACATTACTATCAAAATTGAGTTGAGAGGAATTGCCCTGCTGAAATGTCGCTTGCCCCGAAGTCACTATATCTTCGTTCATGCGTTTCGCTTCGGCAATCATAACTGCTGACCAGTCAACGCCGGTATAGGAGAGGTTATCGGCCCGCTTGACTATGTCAGCAGCGAAAACTCCATTGCCGGGACCAATTTCCAGCAGTGACTCCGAATTTTGTAGGTTTAAAAGATCTATGCACTTTACGTTCAACTGACCGTTTGCACTGTTCATGTTTAAAGCGACTTCAGAGGCGTGCTCTCCACTAGGATGACGTAGCTGTGAAGCCAGAATTTGTGGATCCATTTGAGGTTACCCGTTAACAAATAATATTTTTATTTTACAAAGCATCGGAAGGCTCTGCTAATTCAGACATACGCTGCCACCTAAAATACTTTTCATCCGCTAAAGACAACATGGGCATGTCTTCTTCGGTATCACCATAGGCAAATATGGTTTCAAACGCGGACAAATCGAGGGTACGTTTAATCCCTTTCACTTTATTATCCAGACTGCAGTCGCCGGAGACATAACGGCCTGTCAATTTATTGTTTTTAAGCTCCAGTTCACTGCATATGAACTTAATACCCTGGGCATTACACCAAAACGATAAATATGAATTTAACGATGCTGACACCACATAAATTTCGTCGCCGCGCTGTTTATGCCATTCAATTTTTGCAAGCGCTTCTTCCCTTGTAACACTGGGCAAATAGTGTTCAGCAAACTCTTTTGCCGATTCTAAAACTTCAGGTGCCCGGCGGTTCCAGAATACAATTCTGGATAACGCAGGCCTCGTTCGTGAGGCTTTTAAAAGCCCCAGTTTATAAAGAATAATAATTGGTGAGGCTAAAATCAGAGTTGCTATAACGCGGTGCTTAGGGGTTGCGTAAAACAGGAACTTTGTGTAAGTGTCCTGGTTAGTTATTGTGCCGTCAAAGTCAAAGAGAGCTAAGTTCATTGAGTTAGGCTATCCCGAATCCACTTTCATCAATCAATTTTTTTGCAGCTTTGGCTCTAAAGCGTTGTAACGATAATCTAATTACCGTTGAAGCAACCACCGCGCAGTCATTATTCGAAGGCTTCATCTAGACTCAGCTCTTTGCTGCCTAAAGACTGATTCAACTGTAGCAGGTTACGAATTAACCTCAAACCCAAACATCGTTCTTCGCCTTAAGCTCACCACCGGCCTCCCCTGTATTGATAACGCCACTGGGTTCAATTAGAAGTACCTGGCATTCACTCTCAGCAAAGGGTTTATGCTCTACACCTTTAGGTACCACATACATTTCGCCTTCCGCTAGCTGCACAACACTATCTCTGAACTCAATACCCATTTGTCCCTTGAGTACCAGAAAAACTTCATCGGTGTCTTTATGATCGTGCCAGACAAACTCACCCTGAATTTTAACGACCTTAATTTGATAATCGTTCATTTCGGCAACCACCCGCGGCGACCAGTGTTCAGAAAACTTACTCAGTTTTTCGGCAAAATTAACGACGTTTGATGACATTGGTATCCCCCTTAACCTTCTTTGTTTTACCGCAAACTGTTAGCAGTGAAATCACTCGATGGCTATTTCAACTGCCAATCATTAAGACCTTGCCTCCAATAGCTCCCGTAACGCCTCAGGAAGCAACTCACGCGACTTTTTGGTAATAGCTTTCTCATGCTTTTGCCAGAGGATGCCTAAGTAAATAATCCCCAGACCAATAGCAGTTAAAGCGGCCGGAAATAGCCAGCTATCCTGGAAAACATCCTGAGCTAAATAACCAAGATAGAAGCAACTTCCAAGGGCTCCAAGCACCACAAATATCCGGCGAACCAGTAATACACCAACACCGATCATCAGAAGGTTTACGCAGAAATAAACAAATTTTGACAGCTCACTGTCTGATTCCATAAAAGATAGGCCGCCCCAAAATGCCAAAGCACCGAAGAGATAAATCCAGAAAGCATAATCGGCTGTATCGCGCGAACGAATGTCCACCCAGAATGCAAGACCTATCATTAATAACCCGGTGTACAAGGATACGAGTTTTCTTAGCTCCCAACTGATGTCACCGCCAGCAATCATGACGGCAATATCCATAGTCATATACCAAAGAGTCACAGCTATAGGCATAACTAAAAAAGGATATTTGTACTTCCACGCCATAATGACACCCACAGCCAGGGTGCCCAGCTCCATGTATATCCAGTGCCACTTTATATATCGGTGATACTCACGATAGACAGTTTCGTCGGGCCAGACACCTAACCATTGCTGAAGGCCGTAAATAGCCAACGGCGTTAAGCAGACCACAAAGGTGGCACAGATTCCTGCGGGAATAGATAAGCTTTTAGCAGAAAAAACATGAGTAAGCTTTAAGCCAATAGCGGCATAAAGAACGGATATCAGAACAATGCCGGCCCCCCCGAAAGATTCCCACCCCAGGTTCATGAACAGCGTCATTGCGCCAATAGCAATCAGCCCGCCCAGATAATACAGCACATGATTGAACGTAAACTGAGGTTTGTCCTGATGTCGCTCTTTAAAGAATTCAAAAAGAGCGTCAGCTTGCGAAGTAGAGATAATGTTTTTATCCGCCGCTTCGCTTAAGTTCTTCCTTGTAATGTTCATACTGTTCCTTCAAATTCAGCGGTGACTTGGTATTTCATCTGCTAGAATATCGCTCACATCTGTATGCATTTCAACATATGGAATCATTGCTATGATTTTATTCGCTATTCTAATTGCACTTCTTGGCCTTGCCTTAACGGCCGGTGGCGTCTACCTGCTCACACTTGGCGGCAGCCCCTACTACCTTCTGGCGGGCCTGGTCTTACTATTAAACGCCTGGCTTGGTTACAAACGTCATCCGTTAACACGCACTTTGTTCGCTGTATTTCTGATCCTCACCATGCTGTGGTCATCGTGGGAATCCGGTTATGACTGGTGGGCATTAGCGCCGCGCATAGGTTTATTTTTGGTGCTGGCCATACCTTTGCTGTTTTCCAAAGAGGCAGACAACGGCGGGCGCAAAGTATTGCTCCCGGTCTGGGCCGTTCTTGCACTAATGACACTGGGCAGCGTTCTGGCAAACCCACATGACTTATCCGGAAAGCTCGATACGCAAGTAGACAGCGAATCTCCTAAACTGGGCAACTCTCCGGAAGACAGTTGGTACGCTTATGGCCGGACTAATATGGGTCAGCGTTATTCGCCACTGGATAAAATTACCACCGAAAATGTGGGGCAGTTGGAAGAAGCCTGGCGTTACAGCACTGGTGACATGAAGGGCCCTAAAGACGTGGGTGAAACCACCTATGAAGCAACACCATTGAAAATTGGCGATACGCTTTATTTGTGTACGCCGCACAACTGGTTAGTCGCACTGGATGCCAACAACGGCTCTAAACGCTGGGTATTTGACGCCAAAGTGCCACCTGAAAGTCAGCGCCAGCATCAAACCTGTCGCGGTGTGTCCTATTTGCCACCCAGCTCCGGTGAAGCGCCGTCTGCTGAAAAGCTGGATATAGCAGCCGAAACTCAGGCTCCGGTGCAGTGTGACGCAGAGCTCTTTTTGCCAACTTCCGATGCCCGTTTAATTGCAATTGACCCGACCACAGGCGCACGCTGTGCAAACTTTGCCGATAACGGTGAACTGGATTTAACCCACAATATGCCGTTCAAACAAGCCGGTTACTATTACTCTACGTCGCCGCCAGTTGTAGCGAATGGCGTAGTGGTAGTTGCAGGCTCGGTAAATGACAACTACGACAAAAACTCACCTTCCGGCGTTATTCGTGCCTATGACGTAAAAACTGGCGAGCTGGTATGGAACTGGGATTCCGGTAACCCGGATGAAACCGCTCCTATTGCCGAAGACGAAGTTTACACTACCAGTTCTCCTAACAGCTGGTCGGTAGCCAGTGCTGATGAAGAGCTGGGTCTTATTTACTTTCCTATGGGGAACCGCACTCCCGATCAGTTGGGTTGGTATCGCTCTGAAAATGAAGAGAAATATTCCAGCTCTGTGGTTGCGCTAAGCCTTAAAACCGGACAGGTAGAGTGGGTACAACAATTTGTTCATCATGACCTGTGGGACATGGATACCCCTGCTCAGCCGGTACTACTCGACTTAGATACCGTAAGCGGAAAACAGCCGGCTCTTGTGGTACCCACTAAGCAAGGCGATGTGTACGTGCTGAATCGTGAAACCGGCGAACCTATATTTCCGATTACCGAAAAATCAGCACCTCAGGGAACGGTGGCTCTGGATAATGCCTCGCCAACACAGCCAATTTCAGCGCTAACCTTCCGTCCACCCACCATGACTGAAAAAGACATGTGGGGAGCGACACCGCTGGATCAGATGATGTGCCGTATTCAGTTTAAGTCACTGCGCTATGAAGGTCAGTACACGCCGCCATCAGAACAAGGCACACTGGTATATCCGGGTAACTTTGGGGTCTTCAACTGGGGCAGTGTTGCAGTAGACCCAAAACGTCAGGTTATGTTCGGTATGCCTTTATACCTGGCCTTCACACAAAGGCTGGTTAAAAAAGACGGCTCCGACATGGGTCCGGCCAACCAGGGAGAACAAGGCCTGAACTCAAACGACGGCGCGCCTTATGCAGTGGATATGAAGCCTTTACTTTCTCCGCTAGGTGTTCCCTGTCAGCAGCCACCATGGGGCTACGTGGCCGGTGTTGACCTGAAAACCGGCGAAACCGTATACAAGCATAAAAACGGTACTGTCCGTGACCTGACACCGCTTCCGCTGCCAATTAAAATGGGCGTCCCCGGTATTGGTGGCCCTGTCATCACCGAAGGTGGTCTGGTCTTTATGGCAGCCGCTGTCGATAACTACCTGCGCGCTTATGACTTATCCACCGGTGAAGAACTTTGGCGTGCACGTTTGCCAGCTGGAGGACAGGCCACACCAATGACCTATTTGAACAGCCAGGGTGAACAAATGGTGGTTCAGGTAGCCGGTGGTCACGGCTCTATAGGCACCACCATTGGCGATTATGTGATTGCCTATAAACTCAAACGCTAAGCATTATATAGCAGCGAGTTTTAAGCTAAAGGCTATTTCCAAGGACGAACTAAAGTATTAGCAAACGTTGCCGATACTAAGGCAAACCTACGGAAATAGCCTTTAACCTTCTGGAGAGAGTGCCATGCCTATATCTTTATACACGAAGACCGCCTCTTCCAGTGTGCCTTCGGTCAGTACTAAGCCGCTCAACACAACAACGAATAGCCAACCTGCGAGCGACAAAACCAGTAGCAGCGCCAGTTTTTATGTTGACCTGTCACCTTTGGTTAAAGAACTTACCTCTGCCTCTGAAAAAGGGGAAAGCTCGCTTCTTTCTAAGAAGGAAAAAATTGACGAAAGTAGCCTTCCCACAGGGCTAAAAGACTTACTAAAACGGATAGCGGAGTACAGAGAAAAGCTTAAGGAGAAACAGCAGGAACTGCGGGACGTTATGAACGATAGTGCCCTGAGCGATGAAGAACGCAAGGCTCGAATAGACGCTCTGCAAAAGGAAATCAGTAGCTATAATACCGCACTTAGCCAGGCCATGCTCCAACTCGGCGAAACGGTTGATCAAATGGACTTAGATGACAAAGCAGTTGCGGAAGTGATGTCCTTGGTTATGTCGTAATGAAAATCCCCACTTTTTGATCTGCATTTGCGAAACTTAACCGCCGCGTATGTACTCTAATTGAAGTGCAATCTTCAAATAGGAGTACGTTATGTCTATACAAAATAAAGTAGCTTTAGTAACTGGAGCTGGTCAGGGCATTGGGCGCGCTATAGCTTTGCGATTGGCAAAAGATGGTGCCGACATTGCCATTGTGGATCTAAACGAAGACAAGATGAATGAGGTCTCCCGCGAAGTAGAAGCATTAAACCGGAAAGCAACAACATTCAAAGCTGATGTAAGTGACCGGGAGCAGGTTTACGCTGCCATTGATCACGCTGAAAAAACGCTTGGTGGTTTCGACATCATGGTGAACAACGCGGGTATTGCCCAAGTTCAGGCAATTGCGGATGTCACTCAAGAAGAATTAGATAAAATTCAGAAAATTAATGTTGATGGTACTCTTTGGGGCATTCAGGCAGCAGCGAAGAAGTTTATTGAGCGCAAACAAAAAGGCAAAATTATCAATGCCTCCTCTATCGCGGGTCATAACGGTTTTGCATTATTGGGTGTTTACTCATCAACTAAGTTCGCCGTGCGCGCGTTAACTCAAGCCGCAGCCCTGGAATATGCAAGCCAGGGTATTACGGTAAACGCCTACTGCCCCGGAGTCGTTGGCACCGATATGTGGGTTGAAATTGACAAACGCTTTGCTGAACTTACTGATGCGCCCGTAGGCGAGACGTACAAAAAGTATGTTGATGGCATTGCTCTTGGCCGCGCGCAAACACCAGAGGATGTCGCAAGTTTTGTATCTTATCTGGCTGGCCCCGATTCTGACTACATGACGGGTCAGGCTCCGTTAATTGATGGCGGTATCGTTTTTCGTTAAGAGAGTCATCGTATTCCACATACCGATGAATCGCTAAATTTCCGGTATTTGCTGGTGCTTATTTGCAATGCACCAGCTTACTGCCGGGATGAAACAGCTTCCAGGAGAACCAATATTCATCGGAAATAGCTACAGGAACCAGGTTCGATTCTATTTCGCCTTTTATAAACTTACCGCGAACATCCCACACCGTTCCGCTTTTAGTGTCGCAAAGCGTGCTGTTAGCACCGGGTTCAATGCTCACCGGCTTTTCCTCGACTGAGCTTTTAAAACCAAGAACTGAGCCGTTCACAGCGACAAGCACAACACCTAACTCTTCGTTGTTAACCACGCCCTGCTTTAGTAACTCGTCTTTAAGGTACACAACCTGCGGGTTAGCGACTTTATCGGTAATGCCCACCACATGCGTTCGGGGCGAAAAGGTATTATCCCGGTTTTTTTGATGACAGTCCTGGGGTCAAACCATTCGCTATAACCTTTTTCCAAAGGCCCTTAACGGGAAGCTCAAACGCTTTAAAGTCCTGCTTTGTTACTCTCACGACCTTAGGACAGGGGTTCAGCTTTTTCACCTCACTCCAGGTTAAAACCTGAAACGGGATCATTGTTAGTGTATACGGGTGTAACTTGCCAATAACCGATTCACAACTGGCTTGCTGAAAAAAGGTTTTAGTTTTCTTGTCAGCCACAATCATATTCGCGTTTTTAAACGAGCCGACAAATAAAGGGCCAATATCGGTGACATCGAAAGGAATAATACTGTGGCACATAGCGCAATAAGTTAATGCTACCAGTCTGTCATCGAAACGATCATTAATAATATGGTGATGTATTACATAGTCTAGCGGGTAAGCCTTAGTAACACCATCGCACTCAATAACAGCCAGCTCCATGTTGTCCTGAAGAGAAAGCTTCAGCGGCTCATCTGCCATGGCGGGGAAATCAACCGCTTTAAACGCATTCTCCTGATGCATTCGATGCGCTAATACAACGGCCAACGCCATTAGGATAAGAGGAGGAAACGTCCATAAAGGCAGCTCGTCAATTTGCCAGCTCATTAGCAAAGTACCGATAACACCAGCAACCAGCACAGCCCAGGTAAAAGGCTTTCGAATAAAGTAATGGTAATACGACCACTGAACAGGAAACGACTGGATAAGCGTCATATATACGGCAGCAGCGCTCACTGCCAGAGACAAAATTGCGAATGCATAAAAGATAAATACCATAACGGTCTCTCAGTTAAAGCAAAAAAGCGGCGCATGCGATTACCGAAGTAAACATCATCTCATTAAATAAAGCCATAGCGGCAATAGCTCACCTTAAATACAATTGATAATAGTTATCATTAACATTATAGTAACCTCTCTACACTTTACACAGGCGAGGATATAAAGGTGATAACTCAGCATTTAAAAAAATCCCCTCTTCACTTAGCGGTATTACTGGGCATAGGCGCAGCCTCAGCTGCTTTGCCGTCTTACGCTCAGGACGAAAGCAGCAAAAGCGAAGAAATGGAAAGAATTGAAATTAAAAACTCTTACACAACACGTGTTATGAATTATTCCACCGGGCTTAACCTCTCACTTAGAGAAACCCCGCAGTCAATGACCGTAATTACCCAACAGCAGATTGACGATTTAGCAATAACAGAAATTGCTCAGGCACTCCGATACACCACCGGCATTAACGTCAACCGAGCCGAAACAGATCGCATTTTTCCGACCGCACGCGGGTTCTCTATTGATAACGTGCAATTTGACGGTGCTAATGTGCGCGGTGCTTACGGTGGTGTTGAAGGCGACTTTCTCTCTGACATGGCCGTTTATGAGCGTGTAGAAGTGATTCGGGGCGCTGCAGGTTTACTCCAGGGGGCGGGCAATCCATCAGCCGCTATCAATTTAATTCGTAAAAAACCAACGGAAGACCTCCGCTCTTCTATTAACATTAAAGCCGGTCGATGGGATTTAACCCGAGCGGAAGCCGATGTCTCGTCAAGTCTTGGTTTTGACGACAAGTTAAGGGGACGCTTTGTTGCGGCTTATCAGGATGCCGGTTCTTACATGGACAGTGTAGAGCGTGATAAAACGATTCTTTACGGTATTCTGGAAGCTGACATAACGCCCTATACCGAAGTCAATTTCGGTGTCGACTACCAGAAACATCATGTTGATGGAATAAGTTACGGTGAGCCCGTACCTTTATATTACAACGACGGTACACGTACTGATCTCCCCCGCTCCAGCAATACCGGAAGTGACTGGACCTACCGGGATCGTGATCGCAACATTACTTTTGCCTCACTGGAGCACCGTTTTGCCAACTTTTGGCAATTTGATTTCTACGCCAGCCATATTGACGGGCATTATGATGACAAAAGAATGTATGTAACCGGATTTCTTGATCGGGACACCGGCCTCGGACTTGGAGCCAGCCCCAGCTCGACCAGAGGTGACTGGAACCAATATACTCTGGACTTTAGACTAAGCGGTCCGTTTGAGCTTTTAGGACGCCAAAATCAAATGGTTGTCGGCTGGAACAGTAACCTTGAAGAAAATGACCGAAGCAGACGACCTGCACTGTCAGCAATTGAGCCATGGAGCTTTTACCAATGGGATTCTGTCTCTGAACAAGAATTTGCATCGGCATCTGACTATATCTGGGGCTGGGAAACTAAGCAAAGCGGATTTTACAGTGGTGCGCAATTTGACCTAGCGGAGCCTTTGTCCCTAATTGTAGGACTTCGCACCAGTTCATGGTCGCATGAAGAGTACAACTACACTCCCGAGGCTATGAGCTCCCCTGTCACCGCGGTGGATGAATCTGACTCCGGTGTTATTACCCCATACGCAGGCATTGTTTACGACATTAATGATCATTTCTCCAGCTACGCCAGCCTGACCGATATCTACAACATTCAAACTCAAAAAGATCGGTATGGTAATTTGCTTGACCCTGTGCACGGCGAAAACCATGAAATAGGTCTGAAAGGCGAATTCTTTAACCAACGACTGAACTTCTCTACTGCAGTATTCCAGGTTAAGCAGCGAAATGTTGCGGTTCCGGATATTGAAGTGATTGTCGCTGGCCAACCAGAGCAACGCTATAAAGCAGAAGACGGTGTTGAAACCAAAGGTTATGAAGCTGAGCTTTCTGGCGAGCTAATGACCGGCCTTCAAATTTACGCAGGTTACACACACCGGGTAGCCCGCAACAATGACGGCGAAAAAGTCAGCCGACAAGCGCCTGAAGACATGGTAAGAATAACCAGTTCTTATAGCTTTGCAGAGAATTTGCCGGAGCTTACTCTCGGTGGTGGGCTTCGCTGGCAAAGTGAAGTATTCCCTTCAAGAAACCAAGGTGTGGGCCCCAATGGTGAAATCCCCCGCCAGGAAAGTTATACGGTTGCCGACCTGTTTGCCCGCTATCAGATCTCTGACAGCCTTACTGCGTCATTAAATATTAACAACCTTTTTGATAAGAATTACTTTGAAAGTGTCGGCGTGTACAACTACGGCTCTTATGGCGAACCACGTAATATCAGTGCCAGTGTGCGCTGGGACTTCTAAGGTATTGCCCTTTCATGATCTAAAAAATCGATATAGCCCTGCTACTACGTATGATAGCGGGGCTATATGCAGACTCTCTGGTGTGCTGATTTTATCTTTACGCCAAATTATTGATTCAGATCAAGCTATTCGGCGAAACAAAGGAACACAATAATAGAATATAAATTCACTGACAGAAAAGGCTAATGCCATGAGCAGTACTTTTTATATTCCAGCGGTCAATATTATTGGCGAGAACGCCCTTAAAGATGCGGCCACGCAAATGGACAACTATGGCTTTAAACAAGCCTTGATAGTCACCGACCCCGGCATGACCAAACTGGGCGTTACTGCCGAAATCGAAGCCCTGCTCAAAGAGCATGGAATAGACAGCCTAATTTACGATGGCGTACAACCCAACCCGACAGTAACGAACGTGAAAGCCGGGTTAGATGTTCTGCAGAAACATCAATGCGATTGTGTTATTTCACTAGGTGGAGGTTCAGCTCACGACTGCGCCAAAGGTATAGCCCTGGTTGCCACTAATGGCGGGCATATTAGTGACTATGAAGGCGTTGATGTCTCGAAAAAGCCACAACTGCCACTCATTAGTATTAATACCACCGCAGGCACAGCGTCCGAAATGACCCGCTTTTGCATCATTACCGATCCGGAACGCCATATTAAAATGGCAATTGTCGACCAAAATGTGACACCAATTCTGTCGGTTAACGACCCAAGGTTAATGGTCGGTATGCCTGCCAGCTTGACTGCAGCAACAGGCATGGATGCGCTGACCCATGCCGTTGAAGCCTATGTATCTACCGACGCTACGCCGATTACCGATGCCTGTGCCATAAAAGCCATAGAGATTATCCGGGACAATCTGCACGAAGCGGTTCATAACGGAGCGAATATGGAAGCTCGTGAGCAAATGGCTTACGCACAGTTTCTGGCGGGTATGGCGTTTAACAATGCGTCCCTGGGTTATGTACATGCCATGGCGCACCAACTCGGCGGATTCTACGACTTGCCGCACGGCGTCTGCAACGCGGTTTTATTGCCTCATGTGCAACGCTACAACAGTCAGGTTGTCGCACCGCGCCTGAAAGACATTGGTAAAGCACTGGGCGCAGAAGTACAGGGATTAACAGAAAAAGAAGGGGCTGACGCTGCTATTGCCGCCATTGTAAAACTATCTCAAAGCGTCAATATTCCGGCTGGTTTGGAAGAATTAGGGGCAAAAGAAGAGGACTTTAATACATTGGCAGACAATGCCATGAAAGACGCTTGTGGCCTGACTAATCCAATTCAACCCAGTCACGAAGACATTGTTACTATTTTTAAAGCGGCTTTTTAACCGGAGTCTTTTAAGCTTGGCCGTCCGACATCGGACATAGCTAAAGTTTATTGTACTGTGCTAACAAAATCCTATACCTGCGGCTACATTAATGTAGCCGCGAATACGCTGATGTATCATATCCAGCAACGGTAGTCCCATTCATAGGCATAGTTTGTTCCTCTGTTTCCTTGTACGTAAACATGAGTTGTCGCAACTTGCAGCCTTCGCGAAGCAGAGCTATAGCGGCCGGATGATCTGACGAAAGCGTATTCTGTAACTGCTGAAAATTGTGTAATGCCCGACTTAACAGAGAAACGCAGCAATTCACGCGATTTTGACGATTATATGTCTCAGACAGATTCTGCACCGCAATTGACAAGCAAATAATAACCTCGCCAGCCTGCTCATGCTGGTTTTTCAGGATATCACTCAAATGTCCTCGTAACAGAAGAATACTATTCATGTAGTAATGATTGGCATTTTGCCATTGTCCCTGCTCAAACTCATAATTCCCCATACGCTGTAACATTTTCCAATTCTGTATCAGTTCCATAATAACCTCCTGCGTTACTCATCAGCATGCCTTGCAATTTAATTAAATGCAAATGATAATGATTACCGTTAACTTTAAATTAATCAGGAGTAAACTATGTGCTTTAAATTACCTGCGTTACCCTACAACTACGATGCACTTGAGCCTCATGTCGATGCCATGACAATGGAAATTCACCATCAGCGACATCACCAGACCTATGTCAACGGTCTGAACCAGGCACTGGCCGAAACCCGTTACGAAAAATGGGACTTATCTGAACTGTTACGACAAATTGAGAGTATACCTAGTAATATGCAGTCTGCTGTGCGTAATCATGGTGGTGGCCATGCTAACCACTCATTGTTCTGGCAAGTTATGTCACCTCAGGGCGGTGGCGAACCCACGGGCAATCTGGCTAAAGCCATAGAGACCGACATTGGCGGCTTTAAGGCCTTTCAGGAACAATTCACTCAGGCTGCGGTCAGTCGGTTTGGTAGCGGCTGGGCCTGGTTAGTGATTAATGCCAACGGACAACTTGAAATAACCAGTACAGCGAATCAAGATAGTCCATTAATGGATGGACTGACTCCCATACTCGAGCTGGATGTTTGGGAACACGCTTACTATTTAAAATATCAGAACAAACGTGCAGACTATATTGCAGCATTTTATGAAGTGATTCACTGGCCGGAAGTTGCCAGGCGTTTTGAGGAACATGAATGAAGGTAATGGAATTATTTCAACCGGGTTGGCGTCTTGGAAGCAAGCTACTCGGTTGGTTCGTCCTGGTTTTGGGCGCAGGCTATGGTTTATATCAGCTCATTCTGTTAATGCAGAATCAGGACCATGTACGCTACGCGTTTTATGCCGGAACGGTAGCGGCTGGAGCCACGGCTGCGGGTACCCTTCCCGCTCTTTTCTCTCGTGGATTATCAACTCGTTTACATGCTGCAATATTGGGGTTTGGCGGCGGAGTTATGCTGGCAGCCAGCATTTTTTCTCTCATTGTACCGGCGTTAGATCTATTCGAAATAGCAGCACAAACCGCTTGGCATGCGCCGCTAAAAGTGTCTGCGGCTATACTTTTGGGCTCTTTTTTAATGATGGCTCTGGAGCGCAGTGTCCCACATGAGCACTTTATTAAAGGCACTGAAGGACGCCAGGCACTGATATTGAAACGCAGTTGGTTGTTTGTTTTTGCAATTATTCTGCACAATATTCCTGAAGGGTTGGCAATAGGCGTAGCTTACGCCGGCGATGACACAGTCGGAGCGTCCACTCTGGCAACCGGTATTTCTGTGCAAGACATACCTGAGGGCTTTGTCGTAGCCATGGCTCTATTGGCCGCAGGTTATAGCCGTAAGATAGCAATTGGTGTCGGGATGTTATCCGGTTTGGTGGAGCCATTAATGGCTGTTATTGGCGCCATTGCATTAAGCAACTCAGCTGTGCTGCCCTGGGGGCTGGCTATGGCCGCGGGTGCTATGTTATTCGTCATCAGTCATGAAATGATTCCCGAGTCACACAAACAAGGCCACGAAATGTCTGCAACGAATGGTCTGATGCTGGGTTTCGTGCTGATGTTTGTGCTGGATACAGCCTTGGGTAGTTAGCGCTCAGCTTAACTACCTGAAGCGAATTCGCATTTTCTTTTAAATAAGTAACAGTTTCCGTTTTCATAGCATTTTTCACAAAGCTTATTTATCAAGTAACCACATGACAAAGGCGTACAAGTTGGTAAAAAGGTAAAAAGCACACAGACACAGTGTCACAAAATAAACTGAAAACAGCACCACTTTGGGTACTACTTCCCTGACTAGCCACAGGAAGCCTGATGCGGCTAGCCAACAAGGCAATGCCGCGGTCAATGCTAAAATCACAACTTGCATATACTCGTGGCGATACTCCGCAGCGGAGTTAGCGTAATACCCGAATGTGTATTTTCGTTAAATCGACTACTTTCGAACAAAGCGACACATACCTTTCCCGAGGTTTTCGCCGTCTCGCGCAATAAACTCGTAATGCTGATAAAAAGCCTCTTTTCATTTTGTGACTCTGGTCACCCATTCAGCAAGGAACTGTCTAACGACATTCCCTCTTACTGACAGGGTCATTATATTCAACTACTGGGACTCAGTATTTTCAGACAAGCTCTCTTTAACAAATAGCTCTACGAGTACTTTCTGAAAAGTGTACAAACAAGCACCTATAGAGAAAAACGCTATCAATATCGGTGAAACAGGAGCACCTTCAAAAAGATAGCCGTTTAGAATTTGGCTTGCAACTACTAGTAAAATAACGGCAATGGCTGGTTTTACGCTATGTTTATT